>Ga0209542_10003628_pt1 | contig 32803 bp, 35 predicted proteins | sample RifCSPhighO2_01_FD_184028 | JGI IMG/M metagenome (GOLD analysis project Ga0209542, IMG submission 184028) | Soil microbial communities from Rifle, Colorado - Rifle CSP2_plank highO2_0.1 (SPAdes) (version 2) | ecosystem: Environmental > Terrestrial > Deep subsurface > Rock core/Sediment ... | reverse complement strand
GGGGGCGGCGGTATTCCGAGTTCGCAGTTGAATATCGCGAATGCACTTGCGTACCTCACGAGCACACAGCACGAGGACGGCTCATTCGACTCGCCAATGCTCTCAGACTGGGCGGCACTCGCCTTTGCGGCGACCGATTCGGGGGAGGCGAAAGAGAAGTTGCGCGCGTATATGCTTACTGCGACCCCGCCGCTCTCAAGTGTTACCGACTATGAGCGACACGCGATGGCGCTCGCGGCGCTCGCCATCAATCCGTATGCCGACACCCCGGTCGATTACATCGCGCCCATCGTCAACTCCTTCGACGGGAAGCAGATTGGTGACCCCTCGCTCGACAATGACGATATCTTCGCGCTTTTCCCGCTACTCTCTGTCGGTTACAGTACGAATGACCCCCTCATTCAAAAAACAACGGCATTCATCCTCTCGCGGCAGCGCCAGAACGGCTCGTGGAACGAAAGTGTTGACATGACCGCCGCCGCCATCCAAGCGCTCGTGCAGGTGCGTATTCTTCCTGACGTATCCTTGGCTCTTATACGGGCCGAGGGATATTTGCGAAAAGAACAGCCGAGAGAGGCTATCCCCGGCAGTAGCTTCTCGATGAGCTGGGTACGGCAGGCGATAAGCGCACTCAGCTGGACGCCGAGCGGCTGGACACCGAACTCGTTCACCCGAGAGGACCACCTTGCCGGACTACAGCAGTCTGACGGCGGTGTCGAACCCGAATCATCCGGCACACAAACCCGCGTGTGGGCGACCGCGTATGCCATCCCCGCTGCGCTCGGGAAGCCCTGGCCGTGGCTTCTGCAATCGTTTATGCGACCGAGCGAAGAGCGAGGGAGTACTAAGGCCAGCAGGTCGAATGTGAAGCAAATCGCTACGACTTCAACCAAATCTGCATTCCCTGTAGCTGTGGTAGCGAGTACGACACCGGTAGAATCTGTCGTCGCTGTCGAATCGCAGGGTTTGAAGCCAAAAGTGAAGGAGAGGTTCTCGCCTTCGCCTCGAATGCCGGTCCTCATTGACAACCAAATGGCCGCAGTGGCGAACGCGCCAACTGACGGTTTTTTCAGCCGTCTCTGGAGTTCTATCGCCGCGTTCTTTAGCAACTTACTGTAGTATAATTCGTACCACCTATATGAAACTCTCTTTTACAACCGGCTGGCTTAAATTCGTTATCGGCTGGAGCGTGGTTTTCCTCTTCCGTCTCATTCCGTTCCGTCCTCCGAACGTCGAGCCCTTGCTCGCGACGCTGATGCCGTTTTCTAAACGCTATGGGCTCGCGGGGAGCTTCTTCTTCGCATTCTTCGGGATCGTCCTCTTCGACGCGGTGACGAGCGGCTGGGGGATCTGGACGCTTGTCACCGCGCTTTCGTATGGCGCGCTCGGCCTCGCGGCGCATCTCTTCTTCAAGGATCGCGAAGCCTCGGTCAAAAATTTCCTCCGCTTCGGCATCGTCGGCACGATCGCGTACGACGCCGCGACCGGCCTCACGATCGGCCCCCTCTTTACCGGCCAACCCTTTATGGTCGCGCTTATAGGCCAGATCCCCTTCACCCTTCTGCACCTCGCCGGTACGGTTGTTTTCGCCACTTTCCTCAGCCCGGTACTCTATCGGTGGGTGGTGCAGAACGAGCGGTTCGAGCTCACGTTTCTAAAAAACCGTCTGCCGGCATAGCGCTATGTTAACAATCGGCATCGTCGGTCTCCCGAACGTCGGCAAGTCGACGCTTTTTAATGCGCTCACCAAAGCGTCGGTGCCGGCGGAGAATTATCCCTTCTGCACGATAGACCCTTCGGTCGGCATCGTCGGCGTTCCCGACCCGCGGCTTGGCGCGCTCGCGACATTTTCAAAGAGCGAGAAGGTCATCCCGGCGGCGATCGAGTTTGTGGACATTGCAGGGCTTGTCGCAGGCGCGGCGACCGGCGAAGGCCTCGGGAACCAATTTCTCGCGAATATCCGCGAGACCGACGCTATCCTGCAGGTCGTCCGCTTCTTCGACGACCCGAACGTCCTGCATGTAGAAAAAGAGATCGAACCCTATAAAGATATCGAGATCATCAATCTCGAACTTGTGCTTGCAGATTCTGAACAAGTGCAGAAACGGCGCGACAAGATCATGGGCGACATCAAAGCGGGGCGCAAGGAATTTGTCGCTGAAGAGGCGGCGCTGGTGAAGCTTATGGAGGGCTTTGCCGCAGGGAAGCTCGCACTGTATACCGGACTGGATGACGACGAGAAGAAGCGCGTCGCGCAGTTGAACCTGCTTACGATGAAGCCGATACTCTATGCGCTCAATACCAAGGGAGGCGGGCGCTCTCTGAATGAAATCAATGACGGACGCGCGGAGCGCGCCTACAAGCTCATCAAGGAGCTCGGAGCGCGTTATGTCTATGTGGATGCCGCGATCGAGCGAGAGCTCAATGACGTCGCCGATGTCGAGCGCGCCGGATTCCGGCAGGAGCTCGGCGTGAGCGAAGACGGGCTCGCTGACCTTATCCGCGGCGCATATGAGACGCTGGGCCTCATCTCATTCTTCACCACCGGCGTCGACGAGACGCGTGCATGGACAGTGAAGCGCGGTAGTACGGCGCCCGCTGCGGGCGCCGCTATTCACAACGACTTTTTAACTAAATTTATTCGTGCAGAGGTCATCGAATGGCAGAAGCTCCTCGAGGCTAGCAGCTGGGCCACCGCCCGCGACAAGGGCCTCATCCGCACCGAAGGAAAGGAGTACCTCGTTCAAGACGGCGACGTGATCGAATTCCTCCACGGCTAGTTGACTAATCATCAAACATCTGTATATTGCATAACGGAATACTTGTCGGGGAGCAATCCCTTTCGTAATCCAAATAGCAAAGAAAAAGGAGGGAGCAGTCATGCTCGAACGCTTAGATAACTTCCTGCGCAGCAATGCACAGAAGTTCTGCGATAACGCGCAGAAGTACACCGGACTGACGAAATTCGTATTCCTCAAATGGAACATGGTACTTTCGTCACTGTTCATAATGGCGAGTGCCATTTGCGACCGCAGTATGTTTCTTGTGAGCGTCGCCTTGTTGAATTCAGTCGCTGTAATACGTTGCGTCCATGATCTAGAGCAAGAGGAATCAGAATTCTTGGCGAACGGGAAGATCAAACTTTCTTTTCTCCATAGCGTCTATTTCCGGACCCGTTTTATCTTGATCGTAGGAGTCATCACGATCCTGCTACTGATTATTGCAGACCCACCTTCATACCTACTCGTGTGCGCAAACGTGTGCATGATTGCATGGGTATATCTCGCAGTCTGCACACCGCGGCCGCCGGGGAAGAGCAAGATGCGGGAATGGTGCGAGAAAGGGCTCTGGCGGCTTAACGATTGGCTCAAGCCAGAACCAGCTCTTGTGTCCACCCCCGCGTCCGACCGATAACCAGTACGCCTCGTTCCTTGTGCGCCTTCGATCCTCGCCGTGTGCGGGGATTTTCGTTTCAGTAGTTAGCTAAGTATCCACAACATGTGACGGTCGTCATATGTTTTGGATAGCAAAAAATTAAAGAACAAGCCGCGCGCGTACATGGAGTAGCGGCGGCTTGTAGCGGGTGACGGGTACGGCACCTTCAGAGGCTCTCATGCTCATATCCTTGCGTGGGGACGAAAACCTGATGGCCGTTAACGGTGCCCTGGTAGACCCGTGCCTTGTAACCGACAGGGCTTTCGTAGACCATCCTGGAGTACGTGACGGGGACTTCTCTGACAGGGACGCATTTCTTCGCCCTGACTTGGTGCTGAACGACGGCGCTAATGACGTCTCGGTCCATATCCCATTGCGCCATTGTGTCGACAACAGCTATCGCGTCCTCTTTCTTAAGGCAGAGAATAACGCGAACTTCGGTCAGCTCTTGGTTGAGAGGAAAGATTTTTTGTTGGCCGAAAGCGCCGCTGGCGTACAGCGTGAAAAGGACAAAGAGAGATACCGCCAGTATCGCCCCCACGACTCCCGCAAGCGAGTAGACCTTGAACATTTTTTACCTCTTTTCTTTTGTTGAAAGTGCTTTTGCGCTCCGCATATAACACTACCCCAACCCTGTTTAATTTCAATGTGGTATAATATGCGCCTATGGACAAACCCAAAATAACAGCAAAGGACTTTTTCTTGTGGGCAGGTGCGATAGTCGCATTTTACTGGAGTGTTATTGCTTTCATTCTTCTCACATTTGACTACATAAATTACGCGTTTCCGAACACGCTCGCGTACTATCCGGTTGATCCGTACCAAAGCGGTATCAGCTACGAGATGGCATCTGTCATCGTACTCCTACCTATCTATATGCTCCTGATGTGGCTCATACATAAAGATATAGCAAACGACCCGTCGCGCAAAGAAATCTGGGTGCGGCGCTGGGCGCTCATCTTGACCCTATTTGTCGCAGGCGTAGCGATAGCGGTGGACCTTATCATGCTCCTCACCACCTTTCTCAACGGCGAGGCGTTGACGATAGCGTTTTTGCTCAAGGTGCTTATCATCTTCCTCATCGCGGCGGGGGTCTTTATGCATTTCATTGCCGACCTGAAAGGGTACTGGGACACATTTCCCGAACGGAGAAATTGGGTGCGTATTGGCGTCGCCGTCCTCGCAGTTGCCACGATAGTCGCCGGTTTCTTTATTGTCGGCACCCCCGCACAAGCGCGCCTCGCCCGCTTTGATGCCGAGAAGGTGAGCGACCTTCAGGATATCCAATACCGGGTAACCAGCTACTATCAGGCGAAACAGAAGTTGCCTGCGAAGCTCGACGAACTTGCAAATGCTCTCAACTACGGCCCCTTGCCGACAAACCCACAAACGGGAGAAACATATGTCTATCAGGCGACTGGAACGCTCACATTCAAGCTTTGCGCCGTCTTCAATACAGAGAGCCGCGGGAATCAGACGTTACCTTTCCAAACTCGAGCCATTGCACCGGAAGCTATGCCGATTGGAGGCAAAACTGGTGTGTTAGACAACTGGCAACACAATGCGGGCGAAGTATGTTTTGACCGGACCATCGATTCGAGCTTCTACCCGCCGTTGAAATAAGGATGGCATACGACCATAAAGACATTGAAAAAAAAGCACGGGAGAAATGGGTTAGTTCGGACCTCTATACAACAGATCTCTCGAATGAGTCCAAAGAGCCGTACTATCTGCTCGTAGAGTTCCCGTACCCTTCGGGCGATCTCCATATTGGCCACTGGTACGCCTTCGCGGTCACTGACATCTATGCGCGCCTGCTCCGTCTGCGCGGCAAGAATGTGTTCTTCCCGATCGGGTTCGACGCGTTCGGACTGCCCGCCGAGAACGCGGCGATGAAGCACGGCGAAGATCCGAGAGCATGGACGTATGCGAATATGGCGCGCATGCGCGAACAGCTCGCGACGATGGGCGCGTCGTTTGACTGGAGCAAAGAGGCCGTCACCTGCGAGCCGAAGTATTACCAGTGGACGCAGTGGCTCTTCACGAAGTTTTTCGAGCACGGCCTCGCCGAGCGGAAGCTCGCAGCCGTGAAGTGGTGCCCCAAAGACCAGACCGTACTTGCGAATGAGCAAGTGATTAATGGTCGTTGCGAGCGTTGCGGCACCGAGGTCGAAGAGAAACGGCTCACACAATGGTTCTTGAAGATCACCGACTATGCCAGTCGGCTCCTCACCGGGCTCGAGAACCTGCCGTGGCGTGAGGAAATAAAAGAGGCCCAGCGCGCGTGGATAGGGAAGTCGGAGGGAGCAAAAATCACATTCAGCTTGCAGCTGACAGCTGGCAGTGAGCAGCAACCCGCAAACAGCAACCTGCAACCTATCCAGGTGTTCACCACGCGGCCGGATACCATCTTCGGTGCTACGTATGTGGTGCTAGCGCCGGAACATCCATCCGTAGCCCAGCTGACAGCTGACAGCTTGCCGCTTGCAGAGAATGCAGAAGAGATTTGGCGCTATGGAAAAGCAACCAAGAAAAAGACAGAGAGGGAACGGAGCGAGAATAAAGAGAAAACCGGCGTTGAAATCAAGGGAGTGAAGGCAGTCAATCCCGCAACGAAAGAAGAGATCCCCATCTACGTTGCCGATTACGTCCTCGGCTCTTACGGCACTGGTGCGGTGATGGCGGTGCCAGCACACGACGAGCGGGATTACGAATTTGCGAAGAAATTTGGATTGCCTATCAGACAAGTTATTGAGCCGACATACGAGCAGACAACGGAGCCGGGAAAAATCCGCGAAGGAGAACCGTTTGACCACCGCGAGGCCATTATTGCTATCGTCAAGCATTGGAGTGAAGAAAAGTACATCGCGCTCAAATGGAAGGAGGTTGCATGGGGTACGTTCATCACGGGCGGCATTGAGGAGGGGCAGACACCAGAAACCGCAGCCAAAGCTGAACTCGAAGAGGAGGTAGGGTATACCGACGCGAAGTTCATAAAGGACTTCGGTGTCGTGCACGGTAAGTTCTATCACGTGCCGAAGAAAACAAATCGAAACGCGCACGCACACGTTGTGTATCTTAAGCTGCAGAGCGACGCAAAAAAACCCATTGCTGAAACGGAACAAACTAAGCACGAGCCGCTCTGGCTGACAGCCGACGAGCTCCGGAAGTTTCTCACGCCCGACACGCACCAACATGCCTTGCGTTGGCTTCTTGGAGATACGAGCCCGTATACCGGATTCGGGACTCTTGCCGACTCTGGCCCATTTACGCGAAGAGAAAGTGAAGAGGCGAAATGGGACATCGTGAAGCATGTAGACGGAGAGAAGAAGACGCAATATCGCCTGCGCGATTGGCTTGTGAGCCGGCAGAGATACTGGGGATGTCCGATACCGATCGTGTATGACCCAGAGGGGAAGCCGCATGCTGTTCCGGCCGAGCATCTACCGTGGCTTCTGCCCACAGATGTTGATTTCACCCCGACCGGCGAGGCGCCACTCGCCTCCTCCAAAGAATTAAAGGAGCGCGTGACGAAGATATTCGGCGAAAAGTGGACACCGGAGTATGACACACTTGATACATTTGTAGACTCGTCATGGTATTTCCTCCGCTACCTTGATGCACAGAATACACACAAGTTTTCTGACGCGACGCTCATGAAAGCGTGGCTGCCGATCAATCGGTACTCGGGCGGAAGCGAGCACACCACAATGCACGTGCTCTACGCGCGCTTCTTTATGAAAGCGCTCTACGACCTCGCGCTCGTGCCGGTGGACGAACCGTTTGCCGAGCGCTATAACCGCGGGCTCATCATGGGCCCAGACGATGCTAAGATGAGCAAGTCGAAGGGGAATGTCATCAATCCGGACGAGTTCGTAAAAAAATATGGCGCTGATGCGGTGCGCCTCTATCTCGCCTTCATCGGTCCCTATAACGAGCCAGGGAACTATCCGTGGAATCTCGATGGCGTGGCCGCGATGCGGAAATTCCTCGAGCGTATTGTATGTCTTGTTGAAGGACACCCAGTGTCTACATCAGATGTAGACACTGGGTGTCTACAAATGCCGGAGGTACTAGAGCAGGCGCTCGCGCGCGCGTGCAAAAAAGTTGCGGAGGACGGCGATCGATTTAAGTTCAACACGAGCGTCGCCGCGCTCATGATACTTGTGAATGAAATGGAGACGCTAAAGACCGTTCCGAAAGAAGCACTCATGCAATTGGCCATCATGCTCGCGCCCTTCGCGCCGCATCTCGCCGAACATCTCTGGGAGAAGCTTGGCGGAAAGGGAAGCATACATCAGCAGTCGTGGCCGGCTTTTGACGCACGTGTCCTTGTCGAGGACACTGTGCACATTGTCGTGCAGGTCGCCGGCAAGAGGCGAGGAAGCATCCGGCTCCCGAGCGGAGCCGGCGAAGCTGAAGCGGCGGCTGAAGCGCTCAAGATCCCTGCCGCCCGCGCGGCGCTCGGCGGGAAGGAACCGAGACGGGTGGTATACGTACCAGGCAAGATCATAAATTTTGTGGCATAATCCTACCCATTGACTCTTTATAAGGCATTTGGTATACATTAGAACATATGAAAAAGACCATCTCTTTTTCCTTTGATAGCGCCGCGCTCGTGAAGCGGCTCCTCGCCGCGGCGCCTGCGCGGGCGCGTGAAGTCCTTGTCCGCCGCTTCGGCCTCGGGACGATCCCGGTCCGCGAGACGCTTGAGGCCATCGGCGACCGTTCGAGTATCACCCGCGAGCGTGTCCGGCAGATCGAAGCCGCCGGCCTCGATGCGATACGCGTGAACAAGGTTTTTAAAGAAGCGGCCGCCGCCTTCGAAGAAATCGCCACGTACATCCACTCGCTCGGCGCTATCGTACCTGAAGAGATGCTCTTGACCGCGCTCGGAAAGGACGAAAAAACGCGCAATCGATTCCGTTTCTTCCTCATGCTTGATTCAACGTTCTTCCGCGAACGCGAGACGAACGATTTCCTCGCACGCTGGCATGTGGATAAGGCGACGGCGAAGCATATCCACGATGCGCTTTCCCGCCTCTACGCGTCGCTCTCCGATGATGAGGTGGTTTCTGAAGGAGATCTCCTCGACCGCTTCCTCGACGAGCTCAAAGACGTGAACGATGCGTACAAGAACGAAGAGGTCATGAAGCGCTGGCTCTCGCTCTCTAAGCATATCGGTAGCAACCCGCTCGCCGAGTGGGGTCGAACCTCGGCGCCCGCGATCCGTATCAAAGGCGTCCGCGATTACGCGTATCTGGCGGTGAAGCGCCACGGCGTCCCGATGCATTTCTCCGCGGTCGCGAAGACGATCGGCACGCTCTTTTCGAAGAAAGCGCACATCGCGACGACGCACAACGAGCTTATCAAAGACCCGCGCTTCGTGCTCGTGGGGCGTGGGCTCTACGCACTCACCGAGTGGGGCTATACGCCGGGCGTCGTCCGCGACGTTATCCGCAAGGCGCTCGAAAAAGAGGGCCCCCTGAAGAAAGATGACATCATTAAACAGGTGAAGCGCGCCCGTTTCGTCAAGGACAATACCATTCTCGTCAATCTGAATGACCCGCGCTACTTCAAGCGCCTCAAAGACGGCCGCTACGCGGTAGTCTAAGCCCGTATGAACAGCGCGCGTCCCGCCAGAAGCGGGACGCGCGTTGTTCTTGGTATACTCTAACCTACCATATGGTACCGTTCATCCACTTCCTCGAAGAAGCCCAGAAAAAGATCACAAACAATCTCGGCGTTCGGTTCGAGCCATGGCCACTTTTCCTCCTCGGCATCGTATTGCTCGCGAACGCGCTGGTATTCATGCCGAGCGTCGTCTCTCTGGCATTCTCCTTAGCGCTTTTTCTCGCGCCCGTATGGCTGCCATTCCTGCTCGGCAACGGAGCATGGAAGATGTGGATTGTCCTCCAACGCTCTGAGTTCATCGCGAATCAGAAGTATCTCCTCTTGGAAATAAAGCCGCCGCGCAATCTTGTGAAGACGCCGATCGCGATGGAGGCCTTCCTCTCGAGCATCCACCTTACCGGAGGAGAATCTACCTGGTACATGCGCTTTAGGGGCGGCACGCGGCCGTTCTTTTCTCTTGAGCTGGCATCGTTCGAGGGCCAGGTGCATTTCTTCATTTGGGCGCGCGCAGGTCTCAGGCGGATCATCGAATCCCAACTGTATGCGCAATACCCGGGAGTGCAAATAGTCGAAGCGCCTGATTATACGCGGCGCATCCCGGTGAATCCTGAAGAGTGGAAAGTCTGGGGCTGCGACTTCGTACATACTGCTCCGGATCCGCTGCCGATCAAGACGTATATCGAGTACGGGCTCGACAAGGTACAGAAGGAGCCGGAACAGGTCGACCCGCTGGCGAACCTCATCGAGTTCATGGGCTCGGTCGGGAAAGGCGAATATCTCTGGCTCCAATTCATCATTCGTGCGCACAAAGGCGAGAAGTACGGCACCACGCCTGCCGGTAATGCGAGTAGCAAGCGTAATGCGGCAGGGAAGCCCTATACCTGGAGAGACGAAGGGAAAGAGCTTATAGAAGAGATCCGCAAGAGCGCCCGCAACCCCTACATTGATCCCGTAACAGGGGAAGAGCGCCCGGGCTTTCCTAATCCGACAAAAGGCGAGTCAGAGAAGATGGCGGCAATCGACCGCAATACCTCGAAGCTCGGTTTTGATGTCGGCGCGCGCGGCATCTATATCTCGAGGCCGGAGCATTTCGATGTCAATACCATTAGCCATCTTATCGCCCTCTTTAAGCCGTTTACGACCGAGGGATGGAACGGCATCAATTCGACCGCGTGGCTGAAACGATTCGATGACTACCCATGGGAGATCGGCGCTGAAAAGAAGAAGAACCTGTATCGCCGTGAGATTGTCGAGGCCTATCGCCGCCGCCAGTTCTTCTATGACCCGTTCTTTGAGGGCGGCAAGCACATGAAGGACGCGATGGTCATGAGCACCGAGGAGCTCGCGACTGTGTTCCATATCCCGTCGCAATCCTCCCATGCGCCCGGCCTGGTCCGTATCCATTCGACGACACGCGAGGCCCCCACCGACTTGCCGATCTAGTTGTATGGACTTTTTGAAGCGGCATATCGCGTGGGTCGTCGCGTTTGCGCTCGCCCTGGGCATCGTTGGTGCCTATCGCGGCCTGTTCGCGGCGCCCGCGGATTTCCCCGAGGAGAACTCTCTGGCTATCGAGCGCGGCACTTCCGCGCTGTTTGTGGCACGCGCGCTCGCCGAGGCGCGCGTTATCGCGCACCCCTCTGTTCTGCTGTTTCTCTTACGCGTGTCAGGCACGAGCGATAATATACAGACCGGCCGGTACCGCTTCGAGACACGGGAGAACGTGTTCACGATCGCGAACCGGCTGGTGACGGGGGCCTACGGCTTCCCGCCCGTGCGCATCACCTTCACCGAAGGGACAACCGTGCGCGAGATGGCGGCGGATCTTGCAGAGGCGCTGCCGCAGATATCTGCAGAGGACTTCCTCTCGGCGGGACTGCCGTATGAAGGGTATCTCTTTCCTGACACGTATCTGTTTTTTCCCTCTTCTGATGCTGGCTCCATCGTTGCGGCAATGCGCGCGAATTTCAATACGAAGATAACAACACTGTCCCGCGAGATAGAGGTGTCCGGACACACGCTCCCCGATCTTGTCATCGTCGCTTCGCTTGTTGAGAAAGAGGCGCGGACAATCGAGAATAAACGCATCGTCGCCGGCATCCTCTCTAACCGTCTTGAGCTCGGCATGCCGCTCCAAGTCGATGCGGTCTTCGGATATATCTTCGGCCGCGACACGTACTCTCCCTCGTTTGAAGACTTGAAAGTCAATTCGCCCTACAACACCTACCTGCACGTCGGCCTGCCACCGGGGCCGATAACGAACCCCGGCCTCGATTCGCTTCAGGCGGCCGCCGTTCCGACAAAGACCGACTACCTGTACTACCTCACGGGCTCTGACAACCTTATGCATTACGCGACCACCTATGTCGGCCACCTCGCCAACCAGAACAAATATTTGCGATAGTTTTCATGTAGTAACACATAATCAAACATGATTAGATAGGGAACATGGATATACAAGGGAAGAAGATATTTGTTGGATTATCGGGCGGGGTGGACTCGGCCGTGTCGGCGGCTCTGCTGAAAGAGCAGGGAGCGCAGGTGACGGGCGTGTTTATTAAAGGTTGGTATCCGCCCGGGATGCCCTGTACGTGGGCGACGGAGCGCCGCGACGCAATGCGGGTGGCGGCACGCCTCCGTATACCGTTTTTGACGCTCGACGCGGGTGCGGAATATAAAAAGGGCGTTATAGAGTATCTGCTTGCCGAATATCGCGCGGGACGAACCCCGAATCCGGACGTGATGTGCAATAGGGAAGTGAAGTTCGGCGCATTCTGCCGCTTTGCAAAAGAACGGGGCGCAGACGCTATCGCGACCGGACACTACCGCGTCGGCGAAAAAGACCAGAGCTATTTCCTGTGGGCGGTGCCGAAGGATATATTGAACGCCGCGCTCTTTCCGGTAGGGCATATGCAGAAAGGCGAGGTGCGCGCGCTCGCAAAGCGATTCGACCTGCCCGTAGCAGAGAAGAAAGACAGTCAGGGGGTTTGCTTCCTCGGCAGCGTTTCGATAGAAGAATTCTTGAAAAGAGAGCTGGGAAGCGACAATCCGGCGCTGCTATATACCATCGGTCAAAGAGTCGGGGGAGGATATGTCATCGGGAAAGATATTGAGAAGAAAGAGATTACAATCTCTACAACGCGCGCCGGAGGCGCGCGGGAGATCCGTTTTTCTGATGCGAACTGGTTTAGCGATCCGGCACGAACGACCGAGGCGCAGTATCGGTATCGCGGCCCGCGCATTCGAGGGCATCTCGAAAGCCAGATCTTCCGGTGCGCAGAGCCGCTTCCCGAGCTCCTTGCTCCAGGCCAGTCAGTCGTTTTTTACCGCGACAATAATTTGGTCGGTGGTGGTATCATGACAGAATGAATTCTATGCGCCTTTGGCTCGCTGCAGCCATCATCGCACTCGTCATCGCTGTCGGATTCTTCATTTCAGTGCCACATACTCGCGTGGACCTCCCGCGCCCCTCTTCCACTTCTGCATCGCCGCTCTCTGTCCTGTCGGTCACCTTGCGCGATTCTTTCAAAAAGGACGTGCATACAATCACCGGCTCGGTCGAGGCACCCACGGCATGCACGACCGTGAGCGCTACGGCGACCCTCGAGAACGGTGCCACGGGCCTTGAGTACATACAAGTGGCGCTCGTTATGCCGGCAGATACGAGCGTATGCCTCCGGCTCCCGACGCGCGTCTCATTTGAAACAGCGATCGCGGCGCCCGCCGGGCTACCCATCACTGTGACGGTAAACGGGTCTCCCGCGACCACGACTCCCTCATGACACCCTTACCCGTCATTATCAAGGCCGATGGATCGAGCGAGGTCTTCGACCCGAAACGCCTGGTCGTATCGCTTGAGCGCTCGGGAGCGGGCGCACACACCGCAGAGCATATCGCGAGCGTCATTACCGGCACGGTCGTGCCGGGAGCTTCTTCAAAAGAAATCTATACGCGTGCCTTCTCTTTCCTGCGTAAGGAGGCGCGCCCGATCGCCGCACGTTACGCGCTTCGCCGCGCGCTTCTCGAGCTCGGCCCGAGCGGCCACCCGTTTGAAGATTTTATGTCGCATCTCTACCGCAAGGAGGGCTGGCAGGTCGAAACGCGCAAGATACTCCAGGGGAAGTGCGTGCCGCACGAGATCGATTTTTACGCCTCCCATTCGGAGCGGAATATATTTCTGGCGGCCGAGCTTAAGTACCATAACGATCCGGGCTATAAAACGGATCTGAAGGTCGCGCTGTACGTGAAGAGCCGCTTTGACGACATCTTCACCTGCGACAGCACCGTACGCGCATGCCCTATCGACCGCGGGCTCTTAGTGACGAACACGAAGTTCACCTCGGAGGCGATCGCCTATGCCGAGTGCGCAGGCGTCGAGCTCTTAGGATGGGGCTATCCCTCCGATGCGAACCTCTTCATGCGCATGAGCCATGCCCGCGTATACCCGATCACCGCGCTCACGAGCCTCTCGAGCGCGGAGAAGCGGCTCCTTATCGAGCAGCGGGTCATCGCCGTTGATGAAATCATAGAAGACCGCCGCCTGCTCGATGTCCTGCACCTCTCAAGCGAGCGAGTCGGCGAGCTCCTCGCAGAAGCCGACGGCCTCCTTTCACTCCCGCCCGCCTCTCGTGCTACTGTTCCAGTATGACCCGACACACTACAAAGGCTATGGCTCAAGCAATTATTAGCGTAAAGGCGTATTACGCCTTTTAGTGTGTCGGGTATGACCTGGCATTTCTCGCTCAGCTCCTTCGTCGCTGGCATCATGCTCGGCGCCTTGGTGACAGGGGCATGGTTTCTTGATGGCGGCTCGCTGTTTGCGCCTGCGTCGTTCTCGCTGCTTTCTACTACATCCAGCTCGACGCCTTCAATACCGGAGAGCGGCGCGGTGAGCGTCACCGACCAGCCCTCGGGGACTGCGGTTATAGTCGAGTCCGTGACGGTGCCGCTGTCGGGCGTGTGGATTGCGGTACGCGAAATGAACGGGCGCGACCTGGGGAACGTCCTCGGCGCGGCGCGCGCGACAGACTCGAAGAGTAACTTCACCATCCTGCTTCTGCGCTCGACCGAGCCGAACCGGACATACGCAGTCCAGCTGTATCGCGATGATAGCGGCGGTGCCTTCAGCCCTTCGGCCAATAGCGCTTACGTCGATTTCGAAACAGGCTCCCGTGTCGTCTCGTATTTCTCCACGACTGACTAGAATGGCGGCACCCAACTTCAAGGCAAGAAACGGCCGCGCCGCCTTTGATCCCTCCTCGCGGGAGCTCTTCAAGGTGAGCCGCAGCAAGATCGACCTCTTCACCGAATGCCCGCGCTGCGCGTATCTCGACATGCGGCTCGGCGTGAAGCGCCCATCCATGCCTGCGTTCACGCTTAATAATGCGGTTGACGAACTCCTGAAGCGCGAATTTGATACTCATCGCGCGAAGGGGAGCAAACATCCGCTTGTGGAGAAATACGGCCTCGACGCGGTGCCGCTTGTGGACGACCGAATGGAGGAGTGGCGCGATGCGCTTCGGCGTGGCATCTCGTACCTCCACGAACCCACGAATATTCTGGTACGCGGCGGTATCGACGACGTATGGGTAAATCCGGCGGGAGAATTCATCATCGTGGATTACAAAGCGACCAGCAAAAAAATTGGACCAAGCACCGAAGACGACCTGTATGATTCATACAAGCGGCAGCTGGAGATATATCAATGGCTTTTCCGGCGAAACGGCTTTACCGTTTCGCCGACCGGCTATTTCGTCTATGTAAACGGGAAAGCGGATGCCGAAGCGTTCGACGGCAAGCTTGAGTTCGATGTGGAACTCATTCCGTACGCCGGCAGTGACGCGTGGGTCGAACCGGCGCTTTATGACTTGAAGGAGATGCTTATGAGCGACGATATCCCGGCAGTGGGGACGGCCTTCGGCGGCGGCCCCTGCGAGTACTGCACCTATCGCGAGAGCGCTGGCACAATCCTCCGCGAGCTCCATACAAAAAACAAATCAAAGGAGTAGGATATACGGATGACGAACGAGTCGCTCATCGCGTATCTGAAAGAGACCGGAGCGATACGGACGGCGGCGGTCGAAGAAGCGTTCCGCGCTGTAAACCGCGCGCGGTTCGTGACGGACGAATTGAGGTCGAATGCCTACCTCGATACGGCTCTGCCGATAGGTGCAGGGCAGACGATTTCTCAGCCGACCGTCGTCGCACTCTGCCTCGAATGGCTAAAGGCGAAGCCGGGCTATCACGTACTTGATGTCGGCAGCGGCTCTGGTTGGACGACTGCGCTTCTCGCACATCTAGTTGGTCCTGCGGGCTCGGTCGTCAGTGTTGAACGGATTCCCGCGCTTACCGCCTTCGGGTCTGCCAACTTGGCCCAGTTCCGTTTTTCGCATGCGCATATAGAGCAGGCGGGGCGAGAGCTCGGCAAACCCGATGCTGCGCCCTATGACCGAATACTCGTTTCCGCCGCCGCGGATGAAATCCCCGAAGCGCTCAAGCAGCAATTAAAAGACGGCGGCCGTATGGTTATCCCGATACGCGATGCGCTCTGCGTCGTCAATCGCACGGGTGACAACTTCACCGTCGAATGCCACGAAGGTTTCGCATTCGTCCCGCTCATCGCATAGGATATGCTGATATTATGGAAGTGAAGATAGACCCGTCGTGGGCGAAGCAGGTACGCGATGAATTCGAGAAGCCGTATTTTGCCGACCTCGCCGCTTTTGTGAAAGAAGAATACAAAAACGGTACGGTGTATCCGCCGCCCAAGGATATTTTCCGCGCGTTCGAGTTGTGCCCGTTCGATAATGTGAAAGTGGTTATTCTTGGTCAGGACCCGTATCACGGCAAACGACAGGCGAACGGCCTCGCGTTTGCCGTCCATGAGAGAGAAGCCGTGCCTCCCTCGCTTCAGAATATATTTAAAGAAATTGAGAACGATCTCGGCAAATCGCTAGTGCACACTGACGGAGACCTCTCGCGCTGGGCAGAACAGGGTGTCCTCCTGCTAAACGCGACGCTCACGGTCCGCGCGCATACCGCCGGCTCGCATCAGGGGAAGGGATGGGAGCAGTTCACCGATGCCGCTATCAAGGCGCTCTCAGAAGAGCGCGAGCATCTCGTTTTCATGCTCTGGGGCAATTATGCGAAGCAGAAGGGCGCGCACATTGATCGCTCAAAACATCTCGTGCTCGAAGCGCCGCATCCCTCGCCCTTCTCCGCCGCCGGCTTCTTCGGCTGTAAGCACTTCAGCAAAGCAAACGACTACCTCATCGCCCACAACGTCTTTCCCATCGACTGGCTGTAACTTGCGTATACTACGGAATAGTACTATTATCTAACATATGACCACTATCACGGTACCAATTACAAAAGAACTCGCGTCTTTTATCGACGGAGAGCTGAAGGCAGGAACAAGCGATTCGAAAGCGCATCTTGTTCGTTACGCACTCGGACGACTCCAAGAGGAACGCGCACTCGCGCGTCTCCAAGAGGCAGAAATGGATATTAAAGAAGGTCATGTGTATAAAGGAGATTTAAAGAAACTGTTCAAGCAATTCTAATATGCAGTATGTATATACTGCGCGCTTTTTACGTTCACTTAAAAAGTGCGAAGAAGCGATACAAGATGACGTTATTCGCGCAGTGAAATTGTTTGAAAAAGGAGAGAGCAATAACGTTCTTCGGCTTCACAAACTGCATGGTAAATTTAAGTCATATCACGCTTTCTCTGCAAATTTTTTGTATAGAGTCATAGTGAAGATAGAGAAGAAAGTGGTGTATTATGCAGACGTCGGCACGCACGATATCTACTCCTGATGAGAACCCGTGCCGATAACCGCGTCTCGTTCGCTTAGGCCATCCGCTGGAAGAAAAAAGTAACGGAACAGCACCTGTCAAAGGTCAAACTTTGCGGGGGAACTCCCGCGGTTTTTTTTATTCAATAATCACTTTACCTTAATTTGACCTATAGGCGACACTAAGGAAAACCTATTTCTATTCAATAAGGTTTGAAGTTTTCTATGCGAGCACACCATCGAAGTCAAAAGAGATTACCGGAGCTGAAGACATACTTACCAAATCTTAGCGCGCTCTTTTGGGGCGCGATAGAGCTTATCGCCTTTTTGAACACCGAAGGCCTCATAGAATTCGGGAAAATTGGAGAGCGGTCCGTTGATACGGAAAAGCCCTGGCGAGTGCGGGTCGGTGAGTACCTGGGTCTTCTCGGCTTCAGGACGGCGCAGTTCTCGCTCGAAGAGCGCGAAGGAGAGAAAGAACCGCTGTTCGGGCGTGAAGCCGTTACTGTCTTTACGGCCGGTCTTCGCGAGGCGGAGCTGGTACGCGTCGTAGGCGATAGAGACGCCTCCGAGGTCGGCGATATTTTCCCCAAGCGTTAGTTGGCCGTTTACGGTAAGCCCGCCCGCGACTGTATATTCGTTGAATTGCTTCACAAGCACCTTCTCCTTCTTCTCAAAGCGCGCGCGGTCCCGCTTCGTCCACCATGTTTTCCGGTTGCCCCTACCGTCGAACTTCGACCCCTGGTCGTCGAAGCCATGCGTGATCTCGTGGCCGATGACCGATCCCATCGCGCCGTAGTTCACTGCGTTGTCGGCTCTTGGGTCGAAAAATGGCGGCTGGAGAATGGCGGCGGGGAAAACGACATCGTTAAAGCCGAAGCTGCAATATGCGTTTACCGTCTGTGGGGTCATGAACCATTCTTTTCTATCCACGGGCTTCTTCAGGCGGCGCAGTACGCGAGCATGCTCGAACTGGATCGTGCGAATCGCATTGCCGAGATACTCGTCGGGCCGTATCACGAGCCCTTTATAGCTCTTCCACGTGTCCGGGTAGCCGAGTTTGCGGTCCATTGCGCGCAGTTTTTTAAGCGCTTTTTTCTTCGTTGCCTCACTCATCCAGTCAAGGTTCTTGATGCGCGCTTCATACGCTTCAAAAAGGTCGGCAACGACGCTTTTGATTTTCTTTTTCGCTTCTGCGCCGAAGTACTCTCTCACATAGAGCTTTCCCAAGAGCTCGCCGATGTTCCCGTTCACTGCGCCAAGCGCGCGGCGCCATGCCGGCTTCATTTTCTTCATGCCCGAAAGCGCAGTGCCGTAGAAGGCGAAGCTCTGCTTCTCGAATTTCGCGGTCAGATAGCTTGCCGAGCTGCCGACCAGGAGCCATGTAAGATACGTCTTCCAATCTTCTATCGGTTCTCGCGCGAGCATCGCGCTCACGGCCTTGAGGAACACCGGTTGCATAACGATGACCTCCCGCGCTTTCTTGGCCCCGATGATTCTGAAATAAGAGCTCCAATCAATGTTGCGCGCGAGGCGGGAGAACGCCGGAATGTTCATTTTATGATAGACCTTGTCCACATCGCGCAGGTCTTCTTTGCGCATAGAAATTTTTGCGAGCGCCGTTTCAATGCGCATCACTATTTCTCTCTCGCGCCCCGCATCGGCTTTTGTTCTTCCCATAAGCGCAAATATGGCCTCAAGATGCTTCTCGTATGCCGTGCGCACGCGTCGCGACTCCGCATCATCCTTCAGATAATAGTCGCGGTCGGGCATGCCGAGCCCTCCTTGGCCGAGATAGATGATGTACTGTTCGCTGTTTTTCATATCTTGGTCAACGCTGAAGCCCCACGGGCTTCCGCCGCCGATTTTCTGCAGATGCGCAATGGTTGAAACCAACGAGCGCACGTCCTTCATTTTTGAAATACGGTTCAGCCACGGGCGGAGCGGCGAGAGGCCAAGCGCGTTGCGTTGCTTCATGTCCAGGCCGGAGCGATAGAAATCCCGCACCATTCCCGACGCTCCAGTCACGAGCGCGTGGAGCTTTTTCTCCGTGTCGTAGCGGAGCATGATAAACGCGCCCCAGCGCGACTCGTGCGGCGGTATCTTATTCTTTTTCAACCATCCGCCATTTGCATAATGATAAAAATCGTCCTGCGGCCGCACTTTTGTATCCATATCCCTCGTATCAAAACCCCAGCTCTTTTTCTGCATGCGAGCATAGTACAGGAATACAGTATCTCGTGCTATCTTTTTATAATCATGACCGTCTCGGAGGTACGCAAGCGGTACTTGGATTTTTTTGCGAAACGGGGACATACGGTGATCCCATCGGCGCCGATCGTGCCTGAAAATGACCCGACGACGCTCTTCACAAGTAGCGGTATGCAGCCCCTCGTGCCGTATCTCCTCGGCCAACCGCATCCGCAGGGTAATCGCCTCGCCAACTCGCAGCTCGCAATTCGTACCGGAGATATCGAAGAAGTGGGAGATAATCGTCACCTGACTTTTTTTGAAATGCTCGGCAACTGGTCGCTCGGTAATTATTTTAAAAAAGAGCAATTGCCCTGGGTCTATGAATTTTTGACTGACGAGCTCAAATTGCCGAAAGAGCGCCTTTGGGTTACCTGTTTTGCCGGTGACAACGTGCTTGGTTTGCCGAAAGACTCGGAATCAGCGGAGATATGGGAGGGAATCGGCGTGCCTGAAGAACGCATGTTTTTTTACGGCTCTGAAAAGAATTGGTGGAGCCGCTCCGGAACGCCGGAGATGATGCCGGCGGGAGAGCCGGGTGGTCCGGATTCAGAAATCTTTTTTGACTTCCAGACCTCGCACGACGAGGCGTTCGGAAAGGAATGCCATCCAAACTGCGACTGCGGGCGCTTTATGGAAATCGGGAACTCGGTCTTTATGGAGTATCTCAAACGGACAGACGGCTCATTCGGCAAACTCCCGAAACAGAACGTGGACTTCGGCGCCGGACTGGAGCGTCTTGTCACCGCGACGCGCGGCGATGCCGACATCTTTATGATTGACGCGTTTGACGCCGCGTGCTCCGTGCTGGAAAAGCGCTCGGGAAAGAAATATAAAGATGCCGGAACAGTGCGTTCATTCCGGATCATTTTGGACCACACCCGTGCGGCTTCAGTCATGCTTGATGCAGGACTTCGTCCTTCTAATACGGAACAGGGCTATGTGCTCCGCCGCCTTATCCGCCGTGCGATACGGGAAGTGGACCGTCTCGGCATCAAGGAGGCGGTACTCGGTGAGATTGCCGGCGGGCACGAGGATGAATTCCGCACAGAAGAAATACAATTCAGAAAGACGCTCGCGCACGGCATGCGAGAGTTGGAAAAAATGAAAACGATAGACGCCTTTATGCTCTTCACCACCTATGGATTCCCGATAGAGCTCACCGAAGAGATAGCGAAAGAAAAAGGAATCACGATTGATAGGGAGGCGGTAAAGAAGAAAATGACAGAGCACCAGGCGCTCTCGCGGGCGGGGGCGGCGCAGAAGTTCGCGGGCGGACTTGCGGATCATGCGGAACAGACCGTGCGCTACCATACGACGCATCACTTGCTCTTAAAAGCGCTACAGACTGTGCTCGGACCGGAAGTACATCAGCGCGGGAGCAACATCACGAGCGAACGTCTGCGCATTGATTTCTCGTACGGACAAAAAATGACTCTAAAGCAGATTACGCAGGTGGAGGATATCGTGAACGAACAGATACGAAAAGCGTTGCCGGTCGAGCGCGTGACGATGACTCGAGAGGAGGCCGAGAAGCTCGGCGCCGAGCACGAATTCGGCGCGAAATATCCGGATATGGTCTCGGTCTACTTCGTCGGCCCGCACACTGACCCTTTTTCCATAGAATTCTGCGGCGGCCCGCATGTCGCGAACACCGCCGAACTTAAGGGAACGTTTAAGATCCTTAAAGAAGAGGCCTCCGCCGCCGGCATCCGCCGCATCAAGGCGATGCTAGAATAGCGGCATGAGTCTTTTCAGCGGTCTTTTCGCCCGTAAAAAGCAGATCGAGTCAGTCGTGCTGATCGACATTAGCGCCGATTCAGTGGCCGGCGCATATGCGTATGCAGTAGAAGGCGAGCTCCCCGTCGTGCTCTACACACAGCGGCTCCCTATCGAGACGCACGCGGGCGAAGCCCGCGCACGGGCGATGCTGCGCGCGCTCAAAGTACTCGGCGAGACGCTTATCCGCGAGGGTGCGCCCGCGCTCGCGCGCGCCACGGGCAGCGGGAGCGCGGGCAGCATCCTCGTATCGGTAAATGCGCCGTGGCAGAAGACCTCGGTGCGTACTGAGAACCTCGAGCAGATAACCCCCTTCACGTTCAGCAAGAGCCTCGTTGCGGCGGCGCTCAAGAGGATCCGAGCCGCGCCGCCTGAGCAGGTCCTCGTCGACGAGAGTATCATCGGCACGATTTTAAACGGGTACGAAACGCGCGACCCGTACGGGAAGCAGGCCCGGCGCGCCTCGATCCTCGTGCTTGCGTCGCTTGTCGACGAGGGCGTCGCGCGTGGCATCCAAGCGGCCCTCCGCGGCCTGTATCACACCAAGAATATCCTCTCTATCTCGGGCTGTTCGCTGCGCTATCAGGCGATGCGCGCCGCGTTCCCGCACGAGCACGATGCACTTATCCTCGACGCCACCGGGCTTATGACTTCTATGGCGCTCGTGCGCGATGCTCTTTTTGTCGCTATCGTCGACCGGGGAGACGCCGCCACTGCGCGCGATTCTTGGGCAGGCGGCATCACCAAGGAGCTCGCCGAACTCGCGAAGCGTTACCCCTTGCCGCGCACGATATTCCTGCTTGCCCGCGAGACGGACATCCCTTCCTTATCGCAGACGCTCGGCACGATACCCTTCGGGAAGCTCTGGCTCTCGGACAATCCGCCCAAGGTCGTCCCGGTCATTGCGAACCACCTTATCGGGCTCGTGCGCCAGACAACCGAGGACGCTCCGGATATCGCGCTCCTCCTCATGGCGCTCTATTGGCATCGCCACCCCCCAGGCGAGACTGCATAATACACATCCGGTCATCTTTGCTTGCACGATAAGCTGGTATACTCACTTTATATGCGCACCCTTAATGACATCACCCCGCCGTCCCGCCGAAAAGAAGCCGAGTCATCTGCGATCAGCCGGAAGCCGCTCGACTTATCCGCTCCTCGTCTACCGAAGTTCCCCTACGCGACCCTTCTCGCGATCCTCTTCGTTATCGCCGCGTCTGTCGGCGCTCTCTTTTATTTTTCCAGCGCTAAAGTAGACATAACGCCGAATACCGTTTCAGCGGCCGTGCAGAGCTCCTTCACCGCCGATAAAAGCAGCGGCACCCTGCCGTATGAGATTATCACGGCACAGAAGATAGCGAGCCAAAGCGTCAAAGGGAGCGGCACGAAGGTCGTCACATCTGCCGCCTCCGGCACGCTCACTATCTACAACACCCAGACGAAGGCGCAGAAGCTCATCGCGAACACCCGCTTCGCGACTCAAACCGGCCTCATCTTCCGTATCCGTTCGGCAGTAACGGTCCCGGGCGGGAGCGCGGCGAAGCCCGGGAGCATCTCGGCGAAGGTCTATGCCGACCAGCCTGGGAGTCCGTACAATATCGCCCCGACCTCTTTCACGCTCCCCGGGCTCGCCGGCACGCCGCAGACGAGCCAGGTCTATGCGCGCTCGTCTGCCGCAATGACCGGCGGCGCCTCGGGGACCGTGCCAGTCGTCGATACGGCGCTTGAGAAGGAGACGCGCGACGCCCTTATGAAAGCGCTCGGCGCAGATCTCCTCGCGAGCATCAAAGAGCAGGTCCCCTCCGGCTACATCCTCGTCGGGGGTACGTCGGCCACAGCTTTTGATGACCTTGCATCGGAGCCCTCGGGGACCACTGGTATGGTCGACGTGAAGGAGCAGGGCACGATCACGGCAGTCATCTTCCCAAACGCCGCGCTCGCGGGAGCAATCGGCGCCTCGCTTTCCGGTCTGGGCTATCAGGGAGAGCCGCTTACGCTCGCGCCCGAGAGCGACCTTACGCTCGCCGCGCAGGGCACGCTCGAGCCGGACGCCGCGACATTTTCATTTACGCTCTCCGGCACGGCCTCGCTCGTCTATACCGTCGATCCCACTCGCATCGCGGCGGCAGTCGCTGGCAAGACGCGTTCGGCGGCTGAAGTGGCGCTCACCAACTATCCGGAGGTAAAGCGGGCCATAATCATCCTCCGGCCCCTCTGGAGGCAGGCGTTCCCGCAGGACCCGGCCTCTATTACGATTGCCGTGGTCAATCCCTGACGCATCGGTTGACGGCTTTTCGGATACCTGCTACATTGACATGGTACTTGCATGGGTAGCGATTAATAATGAGTGAAGGCGACAAGACAAAAACGACGGTGACCGGAACCGTTGAAGAGGTGTTACCGAACTCGCTTTTTCGCGTTCGTCTGTCTGTACAGGCGGATGCGCTCTCCGAAGCCCGCCAGCCGGCGGACGAAGGGGACGATAATCAGGCAGATGAGAGTCCTCTTATTCTCGCCTACCTTGCAGGGAAAATGCGCTTGCATCGCATCCGCGTCTTGATGGGCGACCAGGTAGAGATGGTGCTTGACCCGTATGGGGGTCGTGCGAGGATTGTGCGCCGTTTAACATAAATAAAACCGAACTATTACGATGAAAGTTCGTGCGTCGATAAAAGTACAGCAGCCAGGAGATCAGCTCGTCCGCCGCGGCGGGCGCCTGTATCGTATCAATAAGAAAAAGCCGCGCCGCAAGGCGCGCCAGGGTTAAAAGATATTTAAATAGTTAAACATGAGAATAGCCGGAGTCACCATTCCCGACAATAAACAGCTCGCGTATGCATTGCCGCTTATCTTCGGCATCGGGCCGTCGCGCGCCCGCGCGATTCTGAAGACCGCCGGCATCAACGCTTTCAAGAAGGGAAGCGAGCTCACGAGCGAGGAAGAGCAGAAGATCCGTGCGCTCGCCGAGGCGTACACGATCGAGGGAGAGCTGCGCCGCGAGGTCGGACAGAACATCAAGCGCCTGAAGGATATCCGTTCGCTCCGCGGCGAGCGCCACAGTCGCGGGCTGCCGGTGCGCGGCCAGCGCACGAAGACCAATTCGCGTACGCGTCGCGGCAATGTCCGTAAGACGATGACCTCGGGCCGCCGTACGCTCGAAAAAACCTAATCATCTATGGGAAAGAAACGCATCATCAAGAAGAGCGGTCGCGGCCTCGACCAGGGGAGGAAGGAGCGCGCCCTCTCGAAGGCGACGAAGCACCATCTCGAAAAAGGCATCCTGCACATCGAAGCGACGTTTAACAACACAAAGGCTATCCTTACGGACGAGAAGGGGAATGCCGTCGTCTCCTCCTCTGCGGGTGCGCTTGGCTTCTCCGGCGCGCGCAAGTCGACTCCCTATGCAGCGGCGAAGGTCGGCGAGTTCCTTGGCGAGAAAGGGATGATGATCGGCCTTAAGGAAGCGTCCGTCGTTATTCGCGGTATCGGTGCCGGCCGCGAATCGGTACTGCGTGCGTTCTCGGGCAAGGGCGTGCAGATCCGCTCGATCAAGGACGTGACGCCGATACCGCATAACGGTCCGCGTCCGCCGAAGCCGAGGCGCGTCTAGCATATTTAAATTTTTAAATATGATTACCGGACCACGATATAAAATAGCAAAACGCCTCGGTGCGACCGTCTTTGAGAAAGCGCAGACGCAGAAGTTCGCGCTCTCTGCCGACCGTTCTGCCAAGAACAAGCGGCGCGGGCGCGGGCGCCAGAGCGAGTACGGCAAGCAGATGCTCGAGAAGCAGAAGGTGCGCGTTACCTACGGCCTTCCGGAGAGACAGTTCCGCAATTACGTGCGCAAGGCGCTCGCCGCGCACAGTGCGAAGCCCTCCGAGCGCCTCCACGAGCTTCTCGAGCTCCGGCTCGACAATGTCGTCTGGCGCCTCGGGCTCGCGTCCTCGCGCCGCGGCGCCCGCCAGATGGTCGCGCACGGACACCTCCTGGTGAACGGCACAAAGAGCCGCATTCCGTCGCAGGCGCTCTCGGTGGGCGACGTGATCGCAGTGCGCGAGGGCTCGAAGGCGCATGGCGTCTTGGTCGGGTTCAATGAGCGCTTCTTGGAGCGTCCGCTCCCGTCCTGGCTCTCGTGGAACCCGAAGGCGATGGAGGGCGGCGTGAAAGAGCGTCCGACGACCTCCTCTGCGGATGTCGCGGGCGACCTCGTGTCGGTGCTCTCGTTCTACACGAGATAGGTATTTAAATGTTCAAACATTAAAAAGGTAATTACGATTGCGTTATGGAATACCACATCACCCTCCCCTCAAAGCCCCGTATCGTTTCTGAAGAAGGACTGCAGGGCGTCTACGAGATCGACTCGCTCTACCCGGGTTACGGTCACACGCTCGGCAACTCGCTCCGCCGCATTATCCTCTCCTCGCTCCCGGGGGCGGCGGTCACGCAGGTGAAGATCGACGGCGTCCCGCATGAATTCGCCACCATCGACGGCGTGCGTGAGACCGTGATGGAAATGCTGTTGAACTTGAAGCGCGTCCACTTTGTGCTCCACGGCGACGAGCCGCAGACGATCGCGCTTACCGCGAAGGGCGCGGCTGAAGTAACGGCAAAAGATTTTGACCTGCCGAGCCAGGTGGAGATAAAGAATCCTGAACAGCATATCTGCGATCTCGCGGGGAAGGCGTCGCTCGAACTTGAGGCGACGATCGAGCGCGGCCTCGGCTACGTGCCGCGCGAGGTGCTCACGAAGGACAAAGTGGATATCGGCACCATCGCGCTCGACGCGACCTTCACGCCAATCCGCCGCGTGAATTACGAGGTCGAGAATATGCGCGTCGGCGATCGCACCGATTTCAATCGGCTCCGTATCCTTATCGAGACCAACGGCACGCTCGCGCCGCGCGAGGCCCTGGAGCAGTCCATCGAGACGATGATCCACCAGTTGAAGGCGATTATCGGCTTCCAAGAGGCCGCTCCTTCTCATGAGGCGGCAGAGTCCGCCAAGGATTCGGAGAGTACCGCTGAAGCGGTAAAGATCAAGATTTCCGAGCTCGGTCTCTCGGCACGCGTGGTCTCCTCGCTCGAGGAGGCGGGCATCAAGAGCGCGGCCGGCCTCGCGCGCAAGTCTGCGAGCGCTTTGAAGGAGCTCGACGGCATCGGCGAGAAGGCGATCGAGGAGATCAGCACGTCGCTCGCTTCCTACGGCCTCACGCTGAAGTCCGAGTAGTAGTTTTCTTTTGCCATGGCCTATACTAAGAAAGCGAAGACCTTCCATCGAGAGAGCGGCCAGCGCCGCGCGCTCTTGAAGTCGCTCGCGCGCTCCCTCGTGCTTGAAGAGCGCATCTCGACCACGGAGGCAAAAGCGAAAGCGCTCCGCCCCTTTATTGAGCGCCTCGTAACATATGCGAAGAAAAACACTCTCGCAAGCCGCCGGCTCGCGACCTCGCGGCTTGGCGATGCGGGGTCGGTGAAGAAGCTTTTTAACACCATCGGTCCGCGGTATACGGAACGAGCCGGCGGGTACACGCGCATCGTGAAGCGCACGAAGCGCGGCTATAACGACGCGCGCAAGCTTGCGTATATCGCCTTCGTATAGGAATATGAGCACTCCAATGGAAACCGCCACCTACACCATCGATGCAACTGACCGCACGCTCGGCCGCGTGGCGAGCGAGGCCGCGAACGCCCTTCTCGGCAAGAGGTCCGTGCACTTCGTCAAGAATCGGGCGCTACCGATGAAAGTCGTCATCGAGAACGCCTCGAAACTGAACCTCCCCGCGCGTCGCACAGAGGGGAAGGTCTACACGCGCTACACCGGCTATCGCGCCGGCCTCCGCGAGATGACGATGGCGGAGATGCTCGCGAAGAAGGGCATCGCCGCGGTCGTTAAGAAGACGGTAGACGGCATGATCCCGCGCAATAAGCTCCGCGCGCCGCGCATGAAGAATCTCATCGTCAACGAATAACTTCCACCTTACCCTTTACACCGTATGACTTCTTTTATTACTGCAGTTGGGCGCCGCAAGACCGCTATTGCGAACGTGCGCATGCTGAAAGCCGCAAAGGGCAGTGTACTCGTGAACGGCAAGTCCGCAAAGGAGTATTTCAAGACTGACGAGCGCGCGAAGATCGCCGAAGAGGCGCTCGCGAGGGCCGAGAGTACAGAGCACTACGCGGTCATTGCACAGGTCGAGGGTGGTGGCATCAGTGCGCAGGCAGACGCCGTGCGCCACGCTATCAGTCGCGCCATCACCAAGGCAGAGCCGAACACTCGAAAAGTTCTGAAGAGCTCCGGCTTCCTCAAGCGCGACCCGCGCGCCAAAGAGCGCAAAAAGCCGGGCCTCAAGAAGGCAAGGAAGGCCCCCCAATGGAGTAAGCGCTAGTAAAGTCTTTGTTTTTGACTTCGGACAGAATTTCAGGCATATTCAAGTGATGGATGAAGAAAGAAATGATGTGACTATTGAGCCGGAAGCCGAAGGCGGAGGTCCCGAGTCCGCCGAGAGGCAGGAAGAGAAGGTGGAAAACAAGCTCGAGAAGATGCGCGAGGAGCTTAAAGCGTGCCGGCAGGAGAAGCAGGACTACATGGACGGCTGGCAGCGGGCCAAGGCAGACTATGTGAACGCGCTGAAACGCTTTGAAATCGACGCCAAGGCATCGGAGTTACGAGGTAGGGTGAAGGCGGTAGAAACGCTTCTGCCGGCCTTTGACGCCTTGGAGCGGGCGAAGGAGCATGGCGACGTGCCGGAGGGGTTCCTCGCTATCGCCCGACAGCTTGAAACTGCGTTTGCAGCGCTTGGGTTAAAGGAAGTGGGGAAAGTCGGCGAAAAGTTCGATCCAGCATTGCATGAAGCATTTGGACAAGAGATAACGGAATCTGTTGAAATGGACGGCACTGTCGCTGCGGTGTTGGAGAAAGGATGGAAAATTAACGGTTCCATCATTCGCCCCGCGCGCGTCCGCGTCGGCCACTTTGAAAAGTAACGAACATTTTGTAGAATAGAAGCAAGTTTAATTTAATTATCATTATGGCAAAAATCCTTGGTATCGACTTGGGCACCACCTACTCCGCGATGGCGATCGTGGAAGGCGGCGTGCCACGCGTCCTCGAGAACGCCGAGGGAGCGCGCACGACCCCGTCTATCGTCGCGGTGGGGAAAACCGGAGAACGCATTGTCGGCACGCTCGCCAAGCGTCAGTCGGTAACGAATCCGCTCAATACCATCTTCCAAATCAAGCGTTTCATCGGCCACTCCTTTGACGAACCGGCGGTGCAGAAGGACAAGGCGTCTGTGCCATTTGAAATGCGTAAGGCCGATAATGGCGGCATTGAGGTCAAGATGAACGACAAGTGGTATCGCCCGGAGGAGCTTTCGGCGATGATACTCGGCAAGATGAAGGCCGATGCCGAAACGAAGCTTGGCGAGAAGATTACCGAAGCGGTTATCACCGTCCCCGCCTACTTCAACGACGACCAGCGAAGCGCGACCAAAGCGGCGGGGCAGATCGCCGGTCTGGATGTGAAGCGCATCATCAACGAGCCGACGGCCGCCGCGCTCGCCTACGGATTTAATAAGAAGAAGGAGGAGAAGATTGCGGTCTTCGACTTCGGCGGCGGGACCTTCGACATCTCGGTACTCGAAGTGGGCGATGATGTCATCGAGGTGAAGAGTACCGACGGCGACGCGCACTTGGGCGGTAAGGATATTGATCAAAAGATCATCAACTGGCTTGCAGGCGAATTTAAGAAAGAGAGCGGCATCGATGTGCGCGCAGATGCTCTCGCGCGCCAGCGTCTCGACGAGGCGGCGGAAAAGGCGAAGATCGAGCTCTCGAGCGCGATGGAAACTGAGATCAACATCCCGTTCTTGACCTCTGATGCCTCCGGCCCCCGCCACCTGCTTATCAAGATGACCCGCGCCAAGCTCGAGGAGCTCGCCGGAGAGTTCATAGGGCGCGCAATGGATATCACGAAGCGCGCGATGGAAGCGTCGCCTTTTAAGAATGGCGACATCCACGAAGTGATCCTCGTGGGCGGCCAGACACGCATGCCGGCTATCCAAGCGGCGGTGGAAAAGTTTTTCAACAAGAAACCGAATATGACCGTGAACCCCGACGAAGTCGTTGCCATCGGCGCGGCCATTCAGGCCGGCATCCTGCAGGGCGACGTGAAAGATATCCTCCTTGTCGACGTCATCCCGCTCTCGCTCGCCATCGAGACAATGGGCGGCGTCGCGACCAAGCTCGTGGAGCGCAATACGGCGATACCGACGAGTCGTTCACAAACGTTCTCCACCGCGGCCGACAATCAGCCGTCGGTAGAGATTCACATCACGCAGGGCGAGCGCGCAATGAGCGCTGACAATAAGTCGCTCGGTAAATTTATGTTAGACGGCATTCCGCCCGCTCCGCGCGGCCTGCCGCAGATCGAAGTCACGTTTGACGTCGACGCCTCAGGCATTCTTACCGTGAAGGCAAAGGAGAAGACGACGAGTAAGGAACAGAGCATCCGCATCGAGGGCTCGACCGGCCTCTCTAAGGAGGACATCGAGAAGATGAAAGCCGATGCCGAGACGCACACCGCAGACGACGAGAAGCGCAAGGAGCTCGTAGAGGCGCGCAATATCGCCGATCAGGCCGTCTACGCGGGCGAGAAGGCAATTAAGGAGCACGGCGAGAAGGCCGGGGCAGAAGTGGTCAAGGAAGTGCAGGACAAAATTGAAGCGCTCAAGACCGCCCGCGCGAGCGAGGATGCCGCTCTCATCAAGAGCGCGACCGAGTCGCTCTCCACGACGCTCTCCAAGATCGGTGAAGCAATGATGAAGAATCAGACCCCGCCCTCGGACGCCGCAGGCGGGCAAGCGGGCGGGACACCACCCCCCGACGCTCCCGCTTCCGGGGACGGAACCACCGACGCCGAGTTCAAAGAGAAACCATAAAATGGCTCAAATTCAACCTGCATCACAGACGGTCGATAGTGTCCTCAAATATATGACCAAAGATTATTACAACATGCTTGGGGTAGATAAGAAGGCGAGTGTGCTATAATACAAACCATGGCCACACTAACCCTACCGAAAACATTCAAAGCGAGTGATGACCTCGTTGTGATTGCACGCAAAGAATATGAAAGTCTGATCGCGCGCGCGCCCGTGCGTGAGTTTAAGCCGACAAAGGATGACTTGGCTGCGCTAGTGCGTATGCGCAAGAATCGTGCAGCCGGTAAACTTATACCATTCGATGTACTCAAACGAGACTTGGCGAGTCGCCGTTGAACTGCCCGTTCGTAAGATGCTTAAGCGCCTGCCGAAGGACGATCACGTTCGTATCATTGATGCGCTACAATCTTTGATTATCGATCCTTATACAGGAGACCTGCAAAAGCTTGGTGGTACTGAAAACTCGTGGCGCAGGCGTGTAGGTTCGTATCGAATCTTCTTTGAAATCTCGCAATCAGAAAGACGAGTTGATATTTTCAAAATCGAATGCCGCGGCTCAAAGACATACTAAATTTTTGCATACAAAATCATACAAGAGTATACTGATGGAAATTATGGCAAAAGATTATTACAATGTACTCGGGGTCGATAAGAAGGCGACACAGGACGATATTAAAAAAGCGTTTAGGAAGCTCGCGCACAAGTACCACCCCGACAAGGGCGGTACCGACGAGTCCAAGTTCAAGGAAATCACCGAGGCGTACTCGGTCTTAAGCGACGACCGGAAGCGCCGCGAGTACGATGCCTACGGACAGGCGTTCGCCGGAGGACGCCCCGGCTTTTCCGCCGGAGGCGGACCAGCCTCCGGCTGGGACTTTTCGGACATGTTTAAAAACGGGGAGTTTGAGTTTTCCGCCGGAGGCGGACCCTCCTTCGGAGGAGATTTCGGTGATATCTTCGGTGATATCTTCGGCGGCGGTCGCCAGCAGGCCCGCGCGCCACGGGGCCGCGACATCTCGATGGACCTCGAGATCTCGTTTAAGGATGCCGCCTTCGGCACGATGCGCACCGTCCTCATCGCCAAGGTCTCGACCTGTACGCTCTGCCGCGGCTCGGGTGCGGCCCCCGGTACCCCGCAAGAGACATGTAAAACTTGCAACGGCAGCGGCCGCATCCACGAGACGCGCAATTCTATCCTCGGCCAATTCACCTCGGTGCGCGCCTGCACTATATGCGAGGGCAGCGGCAAGGTGCCGAAGGAGCAGTGCCCGGACTGCAAGGGCCACGGCACGCGGCGGCGCGAGGAGGAAATCAAGATCAATATCCCTGCCGGCATCGATAATGGCGAGATGATCCGCATGCAAGGGCAGGGCGAGGCAATGAAGGCCGGCATCGCGGGCGACCTCTATGTGAAGATACACGTGAAGCCGCACCCGGCCTTCCGCCGCGAGGGTGCGAATCTCCTTATGGACCTGCCGGTGAAATTAACCGACGCGCTCATCGGTACGACCGTCTCCGTCGAGATCTTGGAAGGGAAGACGCTCGAAGTAAAAATACCGGTAATGAAGCGCGTCGAGGAGCTCTTGCGCGTGCGTGGCAAGGGCATCCCCGAGGGCGGCAGTCGGGGCGACCTTATCATCCGGCTGGAAGTCGCCCTCCCGCATAAGCTCTCCAGCAAGGCGAAAAAAGCAGTCGAAGACTTGAGGAGCGAAGGGTTGTGAACACGTAGGCGGTAAGCTGTAGGCAAAAAGCAGTATACTGCTCGTAATGAATGCTGTTGAGAGCCTCGCGCAGGTGAACGAGCTCGCGACGAACACGGCGCTCACCGTGTGGAACTTCGCGAGCGACTTCCTCATCATCATTGTCCTCTGCGGGATTTTATTCCTTTTCGCGTGGTATATCGGGCGCGCTACGCTTATGTCGATACTGCTCGCGTTCTATGCCGCCTATGCGGTATATATCGCATTCCCCTATGCGGAGTTCCTCCCCGCCGCGCCTGCCTTGACCGCGCTTCTCGCGCAGGTAGGCCTCTATGCCGCTCTCACGCTCGTCTTCTATATCATTCTGCGGCGGGTCGTCGTCTCCGACTTCCTCTACGTCGGCATCTTTGGCACCATCATCCTTTCATTCCTCGGCGCGGCTTTTCTTATTGCGCTCGCGTACCACCTCTTTCCAGTCGCACCGGTGTACGACTTCACGCCCGCGATCGACAATCTGTTCGCGCTCAAGCAGTACTTCTTCTGGTGGTTCGTCGCTCCCGCCATCGGCCTCTTCTTCCTCGCGCGCTAGGCACGGTATACTGAATTTCTATGCAGGATATGTGGCGCGAGGACATGCCGTACGGCACGAGCCCGTGGAAATTGTTGCTTTTCATCACACGGCCGTATCGGGCGGCGGCGATAGGCGCATGCCTCCTTGTGATTCTTGGCGCGATCGCGAGCGTCGCGACGACGTATATGTTCAAGCTCATCACCGACGCCGCGCATGCGCTCATAATCGGCGGACAGACATCCGCTTTGTGGCAGACGACGCTCGCGTATGTTCTTATCTCGTTTTTGAGCATCCTCTTCTGGCGCGGAAGTGGTTTTGTCGGGATGTATTGGTCGATCGGCGCCCGCTCGACTACGCGCTACGCGCTTTCGTCCTATGTCATACGCCACAGTCACGCGTATTTCACCGACCGCTTCGCCGGCTCTATCTCAAGCAAGATTACTCAAGCCGCAACCAGCATGAAAGACATTGTGGAGAGTATTATGTGGAATTTTATTCCGTTCTTCGTCTCGGTTATCGGAAGTTTCGCGCTTGCATTCCACACCAGTCCGCCAATAGCGTTCATCTTTCTCGGTTTAAAGAAAGAAATAAGAGGCTGAGTGCGTGGAATTAAACGCCATCGCGCAATAGTTTTGATATAACTTTGTACCGGCGGTCCTTGCGCAGTCCGTGGTGGGCGGCGAGTTTTTTCTTGAGCGC
>Ga0209542_10003626_pt1 | contig 32819 bp, 47 predicted proteins | sample RifCSPhighO2_01_FD_184028 | JGI IMG/M metagenome (GOLD analysis project Ga0209542, IMG submission 184028) | Soil microbial communities from Rifle, Colorado - Rifle CSP2_plank highO2_0.1 (SPAdes) (version 2) | ecosystem: Environmental > Terrestrial > Deep subsurface > Rock core/Sediment ... | reverse complement strand
CGCCAAAGGCAGAGAGGCCACGCCGCGAAGAGGCGCCGTTGCCAGCGCCGGAACCCATGCCGCTCCCATGGCGTCCGACATTCGGAGAGATCGTTCCTGTCCTACCGGAGGTTCCGGCGCAGAGAGCCCTCTTCTACCGCTTCTTCGAGGCCACCGATCCCGCCTGCCCTGTTTGCCAGCTTCCCACACCACCCGTGATCAGTGGCAGTAACGAGCGACAAATCGAAATTGGCGACGTCTCCTGCGTGAGCGCACCGGACAGAGACAACGGTTTCCCGTGGTGGTTCCTCCTCGTGATCATCATCGGCGTCGGCGCACATCGTTTGTACCGCGCAATCCGTGCGAATGGGCGCACAGGAAACGGCCGGCATAGGAAGAAGACGATGAAGATCAAGCAGCCGCGCACAGGCAGGCACAGCGTTTCCACGCGCTGCCTCTTCCTCCTCGCAGCCGTGGGGGCTACATTCATCCTTACGGGGCAGGCCATCGCCGAGACGACCGCGCCGAATACGCACGTCTACAACGGCCATCTCCTTAATAGCAGCGGCATTGCGATCACGACGTCGCACAATATCCGCTTCAGCTACTGGAAGAGCGCGGATTATGCGTCAACCGACACGACGGCCACGGGTGCGATCAATACGGGCGCCTCGAATTACGCTAGCTGGAAGGAGATCCACACGGTGACACCCGATAGCAATGGCTACTTCTCCGTGCAACTCGGAAGCGGGACGTCTCTCCCAAGCCTCGCGAACTACACGCCGTCGGAGTTGCAAAGCCTCCACCTCCAGGTCGAAGTGAAGAGCGCGAGCGCCGCCGATACATCCTACGAAATCCTCGACATCGATACGAACAACACTGCCGTCGATCGCAGCCCGATCCTCTCCGTGCCGTTCGCGCTCAACGCCGACCGCGTCGACCAACGGGATGTCGGGACCGGCAGCGGTTCCATTCCGTTCCTCCAGACCGGCGGACTCCTCCCCGTGAGCATGATCCCCGACGGGACGAACCAGAGCGCGTTCATCATCGATAAGGACGGAACCTCCTCCACGGATATCACTCTCACATTCGGCGGCGCGCTCGCGAAACGGCTCTGGTACGACGCGGCGACGACCCGCTTCAACTTCGACGATGATCTCGCCGTCACGGGCAACCTCACCGCTTCCGGAACGCTCACGGTGGCGGGTGCAGCGACGTTCGGATCGACGGTCCGCGTCAACTCCGTCACCTACACGTTCCCATACTCCGATGGCGCCGGCTCCGGCAAGGTGCTGAAGACCTCCGGCGCCGGACAGCTCAGTTGGAGCGACGATACCGCCATCGGCACCGGTCTGGCATACGGCGACGCCAAGAGTTACTTCGTCGACGACGGGGGCGGCAGCATGACGGGGGCGCTCCTCATCCAGACGAAAGCGAACGGCTCCGCAGCCACAGCCGACGCCGGTCTCCAACTCGAAGTCGTCGGCACCGCCTCCGGCGCGCACCTCCACGCGCAGGACCGCCTCTCGTCCTCCGGCACGCTCAAGGTGACGGGAGCCGCGACGTTCGGCTCGACTCTGAACCTCGGCGGCGTCACCTACACCTTCCCGACTAGCGACGGCGCCGCATCCGGAAAAATCCTGAAGACGAACGGCGCGGGCGGGCTTGTCTGGGGGAATGCGGGGCGGTCGAGCGGCGCGATTATGGGGCTCAGGCCGGCGTACCCGAACGTCGCGTACTTCGGGAGCGGCGCGAACGCCGTCGGCACGCTCGCCCTGCGGTACAGTTCCGGCAGCGAGGTGACGAACCACTACCGCTGGCAGTCCACGAAAACGACGAACCAGCACCAGTGGATCTCCACGCAAATCCGGCTGCCGGATACCTTCTCGAGCTGGGAGGCGAGTAAGCCCATGGAACTCCGTTACCGGACGAACTCCGGCTACATAACCGCGTACATGCTGGACACGAACGATAGCCCCGTGACGCTCTCCGACAACACGAACCTCCGCAACGCCTCCTGGACGACGGCGACGATCACAGGACCTGCCACCGGCGGAACCTGGACCCCCGGCGACACCTTCACGGTGCTCCTCCGTCTCACGAACTCCGGCGCCACCCTGCCCGACAAGACCTTCACCGACGTCGGCGCCCTCACGATCAACATCGAGGAAAATCTGCCATAACACAACTATTGTGTTACATGGTCAACTTACACTGAACATGCGTACATGGTAGAATGTTAGGAAACATTCACATGCAACTCTCTTTCTGCAAAAAATGGCTGGCGGTGACGCTGTGCGCGTCCCTCTCCTTCGGCCTCCTCGCGGAGACCGCGCGCTCCTCGACCTGGAACCCGACGCTCCTCGTGAACACCGAGGCGTTCCAGGTCATCCACGAGGGGGACAGCACTACGGACATCGATCTGCGCTTCGGGGATACCGTCAACGAGAAGCTCTACTGGGACCGGACGAACAGTGAGTTCCGCTTCTCGGACGACCTGCGGATCGACGGGAACATCACCGCGTCGGGAACGCTCACGGTCTCCGGCGACGCGAAGACGAAGGGCAATCTCGGCATCAACAGCGACGACGGCGCCGCCAACGCCGTCCTCACCTTCGGGAACGACGACACCGCGCAGACGCTCACATTCATCGACGCCGCGCAGAAGTTCAGCTTCTCGAAGGACACGCGGGTGCTCGGCAACCTTTCGGGTTCCACCCTCAACGTGGACGGGAACGCGGGGATCTACGGCGGCCTCACGGTCTCCGGCGCGACCACACTCAAGTCCACGCTGAAGATCGGCGGCGTCACCTACACTTTCCCGACGTCCGACGGCTCCGCGACGGGGAAGGTCCTCAAGACCTCCGGCGCCGGCGTCCTCTCGTGGTCGAGCGATATTGACACCGGCGGCACCGCCGGTCAGGGCATCACGGTCGCCGGTACCGTCATCTCCCTCAGTTCCTCCTTCTCCGGATCTTCTCTGGAAATAACGGGCACCGCATCCGGTGATCACCTCCACGCCACTCGGCTCCTCACCGCCTCCGGGACCGTGCGCTTCAGTTCGGGAATGACATTGAATGAAGACGCGGACGCGAACGATGTCGGCATCGTCTTCGGCTCCGACACGACCAATGAATCCCTCTCCTGGGTGAACCTCGCGGACAGGTTTGAGTTCTCGGACGACCTCCACACGACGGGTAACCTCACGTCCTCCGGAACACTCACCATCAACAGCGCCGCAACGCTCAAGTCCACGCTGAAGATCGGTGGCGTCACCTACACGTTCCCGACAAGCGACGGCGCGGCATCCGGGCAGGTCCTCAAGACGAACGCCGCTGGAACGCTCAGCTGGGCGAGTATGAAGGGGAGTGGAGAATTGATTTCCCTCCACCCGGAGTACCCGAATACGATGTACTTCGGGAGCGGATCGAACAATGTCGGCACCCTCACCCTGCGCGTGAGCTCCGGGAGCGAGATCGGGAACACGTACCGGTGGGAGACGACGCGGACGACGAACCAGAATTACTGGATGCAAGTGCGCGCCCGCCTCCCCGATACCTTCACTAATTGGGAAGCAACACCCATACAACTCCGCTACCGCACGATGAGCGGCTACATCGCCACCTACATGCGCGATACCGCTGGCACGGCCGTCGCCCTCACGAACGGCACAAACATTAAAACCGATTCCACTTCTTGGACAACCGCATCTATTACCGGTCCTCAGGCTGCCGGAACGTGGACCGGAGGGGGCTACTTCACCTTCCTCCTGCGCCTCACGAACTCCGGTGCAGTGTCGACGAGCCCCGGTCGCTCCTACACCGACATCGGCTTCCTGAACTTCAACATGGACACGAAGCTGCCGTAGCATTACTACCCTCACCCCTTCCCTCTCCCTTCAAAGGGAGAGGGTGTTTCCGACAACCCTCACCCCTTCCCTCTCCCTTCAAAGGGAGAGGGTGTTTTCTCTATATTCCCTCTCCCTTCAAAGGGAGAGGGTGTTTTCTCTATATTCCCTCCCCCTTTCAAGGGGGAGGGCTAGGGAGAGGGTTTGAGAAATACCTTGGTATGCTGGTATTCCAATGAGTACGACTGTAACCAAACGTCTACCGAAAACCATCACATTTGCCCGGGCTCTGCGCACAGAACAAACAACCATGGAAAAGCTCCTCTGGAGAAAGCTCCGATCCCATCGTTTCCACGACATGAAGTTCCGGCGACAGGTGCCCATTGGTCCGTACATTGTGGATTTTTACTGTGCGGCGAAAAAACTCGTTGTGGAAGTGGATGGAGGTATACATGCACTCCGACAAACGTACGATGCACAGCGTGAAGCTTTCCTTTGTCAGGATGGATACACTGTTGTGCGCGTCACGAACAACCTCGTGCAGGAGTGGTTACCGGAGGCTCTAGAAAAGATTGGGAGGGCGGCAGGGATACCTTATGACTAAATGTTTCCGACAACCATCACCACTGCCTGCCGGCAGGCAGGCTGCCCTCTCCCTTCATTTCCGATACGCATTCTTACGATCGCGTACGCCGAGCACCTCCAGCACGGTGATTTTCCCACGATGAACATCACAGAGAACACGATAGTCGCCGACACGGAAACGGTAGGTTCCCAACGCCCCATCGGCCAGCCTCCTGGCAAAGTGAAAAGGGTTCTCCCTGGCAATGTACCAATCCATTTTTGCGATGATGCGTTTCGCGACCACTCCAGGCAATCTTTTTAGATCGCCCGTCGCTGTCGGCATCCACAACAAGGAACATCTCATATTCCGAGCATTGCCCGAACTTCATCGGACGAATAACCCTCTCCGCGCCTCACCTGTGCCCGCGCCTCCGCGATATCCGCTTTCAATTGTTCATACTCCAGTTCTTTGCGCGTCATAGGAGATACGCGGAATTGAGGAACGGAGTGGCGCATCACGATGAAGTGTACGTTCTTCGTGCGTGCTTCTTTGGAGAGTTTTGTCAGATCACGCCGGAATTGTTTGATACCGATGAGTCTTGTCGTCATAAGAACGGAAGGAAGAAGGTATAACTATAGTGTACACTATTTTTACCAAGAGGCACAAGGCTGTACCTCGCCATAATATCTGTCCGCAAAGAGGATCGGCTTGACGTTCCTTGCCCTCTCCCCTCGGGAGATGGAAAATAGGATATTCATTGAAAACTGGGGCTTTTTCAGTGTGCCAGGATATCCGTCTTCAATGCTTCCGCCTGGGCAATGAAGAACGCAGTGACTTCCGATGGGTCCACGGGACACAGAAGATGCGGTAAGACAGGCAGGCTTTTTGCACGCATCACTGGAGAATGAGTCGAAGGAACGCACGTCGGTCTTCTGGAATGCGTAAATACGCAAGATGCTTGCGCAGGAGCGCAGGAGGAATTTTCTCTCCACCCAGGCCGTACAGGATCATCCGCGTCAGCTTCCAGCGTTCTCCCTCTTCTCCCTGCTGGAGCGTGCCGATGTCGTAGTCCCACGTATGCATGGAAAAAGTGTAGCACACTTTATCGCGCAACATCTTTGTATAATTTGCAATGACCAATGGGGACAAAATAGGAGAAATTCTGCTATAATTTAAGGAAAATGCCAAAAATATATACCAATACCGCGCATTGCCGTACGCTCTGCCCACCGCGCGCCGCGGCGGCGCTTGTCCTTTGGATGTTCACCATCTCGCTCCTTGCGCCGACGTCGCTCATCGCGAGTGCCTGGAATCCGACCCTGCTCGTGAATACGGAGGCATTCCAGATCGTCCACGAGGGGGACAGCACCACGGACGCGGAGCTGCGCTTCGGCGACACACTGAACGAGAAAATCTACTGGGACCGGACGAACGCGGAGTTCCGTTTCTCTGACGACATCCGTATAGACGGGAACATCACATCCTCCGGAACACTCACCATCAACAGCGCCACCACGCTCAAGTCCACGCTGAAGATCGGCGGCGTCACCTACACCTTCCCAACATCGGACGGCTCCGCATCTGGAAAGGTGCTGAAGACCAACAGCACCGGGCAGCTTTCCTGGTCCGCGGACGGCGGCGCCTTCTCCGCTGGCCAGGGCATCACCTACACCAACGCCATCGTCTCCCTCTCCCCTTCTTTCTCCGGAACCTCCCTCGAAGTCGTCGGCACCGCCTCCGGCCGCATCCTCCGTGCGCAGGATGAGCTGCTATCGAGCGGGTCGCTCGTTGTGGAGACGACGACCCGCGTGAACTCCGGCGTCATCATCGCGCGGGCGGAGGACAGCGAGTTCCTCCAGATTAAGGACACTACGAACAACACCAACATCGGCATCCATGCAGGTTCCGGCACACCTGAGAGCGCCGCTGCCGCCGGACCTGCTTCTCTCTTCCTCGATGCGACAAATGGCGACATCTACAAGAAAAAAAACGGCACAGGCAACACCGGGTGGGTGCCGCTGTACGCGTCAGGGTCTTTGCATATGGCACAGATGTCGCGCGCGGCGGCGCAGTCCATCAATAATTCCACGTGGACGAAAATAGCGTTCGACACCGAGAACCACGATGTCGGCAACATCGCGGACTACACCACCAATGACAGATTCGATATTGCGCAGAGCGGGATATATCTCATCATGGGAAATTTTACGTGTCAGGGCGTAGATCTCGGGGAGATTTGTGTTTCTGCGATCTACGTGAATGGCGCACCAGTATACGAATCGCGTATAATGGCAGCAGTGACAGACTCAGGCTTATCTGCTCCCATTGTTGGTACTCTGTATATAAATGCGGGCAGTTATGTGGAATACTACATATATCACAATGCAGGGGATACACAGGTTACATTGACAATCATTGGCCGTTTTCCGTTCATGTCCGTCGTCCAATTACAGTAGGGTGGAGACGCAAGGTAACGATCTCACCTCTTGCTGAACTGCGGGGCGCGGCGGAGGTCACAAGTTCCCACTCTCTCATACACCTTGCGCAACATCCACATGATGGGAACTACTTAATCCCCAATGCGTCCCGGTGGTTTCCTATACGCACTAACAGGAGAATGAGTTTTTGGTTATCCTTCCGATACATCAACAACCAGTCCGGTGCTATATGGCACTCTCGAATTCCTTTCAGTATTCCCCTTAGTTCATGATCTTTGTACCTATCGGGCAATACCTTTCCCGCAACGAGAGCATCGATGACCCATTCGAGCTTTTGCAGATTGGCGCCGGACTTCTTCAATTTTCCGATATCTCGTTCATACCGATTGCTCGGGTGGATTCGATACCTTCTTGGCGGATCAGCCTTGTGGTTCACCTTTTCAGTATAGCCTTGTGCATGGCCTTGCTTGATGCATAGTTCTTACGGCTTCTTTGGGCTGATGCTACATCTTTGAGAATGGAGAGCTCCTCCTCAGGCGTCAGTCCATTCTCTGTAATCACCTCAAACGGAATACCCTGCTTCTCGATAATTTGTACCAAATAAATATTGATAGCAGTACTGAGATCCAGGCCCAGTTTTTCCAGGATATGTTGAGCAGTCCTTTTTGTCTTCTGGTTCGTTCGTACCTGAATGGTTGTCATCATGACTCCAGTATACATTTTGTATGTACATTGTCAATACAATGTAATGACATGAAAATTGACGTGTTTACCATGAGCGAGCGGAACGAGTCCTCATCTCTTGCTGAACTGCGGAGCGCGGCGGGCGCGCCGTAAGCCCGGCTTCTTCCGCTCCTTGATGCGAGGATCGCGACGAAGAAACCCCGCCCGCTTCAGCTCTGGGCGGAATTCCGGATTAAAGAGCATAAGCGCCCGGCTCACTCCGTGACAGACGGCATCCGCCTGCGCCGGTTTCCCCCCGCCGGCGACGCGCGCTTCCACATCGAACAATGTTTTCGTCTCCGTGCGGGCAAGTGGGGAACAGGCATTCTCGGACGCGACGGGACCGAAATAGTCATCCACCGGAACGCCGTTGACCCGGCACTGTCCCGAGCCGCCGGTGTAGACCCTCACGCGCGCAATGGCGGTTTTCCGCTTTCCTACGGCGGAGAAGTATGGCCTTTTTGTGGATGGTGCATTCATAGGGAGCGAGAGGGAATGGGAAGAGGAACGGGTTTCTGCGCTGCGTGCGGATGGTCACTTCCGCGGAATACATGAAGACGTTGCATGAGACGCGGTCGGAGACGATTCGCCGGAAGCATCCCCTTCACTGCATGTTCCATCACCCATGTCGGGCTCTTTTCGAATGCCGCACGGAGTGGTGTGCGCCGGAGATTCCCCGGGTATCCCGTGTGACGAATGTACTCTTTCCGACGAAATTTTCCCGGAGGAATACTGATGTCCGCAGCGTTGATGATGATCACCTGATCGCCGCAGAGACTCTGTGGAGAGAATGTCGGCCGATGCTTCCCCCTGAGAACCATCGCGACCTTCGTCGCGACCCGTCCCAACGACTGCCCTCGAGCGTCGATGATGACCCACATAGGAGCCTGCGCGGGTGTTGACGTCTTCATAGGGAAGACGGAGGGGAACGCAGGGTAATTTTCACGAGTGATGCCGAATCCCCTTTGCGAGCTCCAAGGGGGACAATACGCGTCAATCCCCCCGTTCTCCCAATGTCTGACCCACGATAGAGCTCGATGAGCTTGCGACAGGCATTCTTGTCTGTCACCACTCGATTAATCGAACGAATAGCCTCCCGTTCGGTTTTTTCCCGTGCCACACGGATAAGCCGCTCGACGATAGGACGGACAACCTGCGCGCGCTTTTCCGTCGTCCGAATCGACTCGTAGAGGAGGAGTGATGTGGCAAGATTCCGCAGCATCATCGCAGCATGCTTGGGTTTTTGCGTAAGCCGGAGACGGGAATGACGATGGCGCATTGGGGGAAGAGCGTATCAAAAAAGACATTATCCTTCCACTTCATCGGCGAGCTTCGATCCGCGCGTGGCAAAAGTGTCTCTCACTTCTGCGAGAGCCTTCGTACCGAAACCGCGAAAATTCGTGAGAGTGGCCTCTGTGCATTTTGTTAACTGCTCAATACTCCCGACGCCGGCATTGATGAGGGCATTCAGCGTACGCGGCGAGAGGTTGAGAATCTCAATGGGTGTGTAACTCTCTTTCACCGACGTCGTCGCCGGCTCCGTCACGTGTTCTTCGCGCGTACGCGTGAAATCCGCCATGAATTCCGGTTCCACTTTCTTCTCGCTCCCGAAGTACTGAAAGTAACTCTGGAGCAGCTGACTCGCGAACCGCAGTGCTTCCTCCGCCGTCAGCGACCCGTTCGTGACAATCTCCATCACGAGCTTATCGAGGTCCGTCCGCTGGCCGACGCGCGACGCTTCGACGTCGTACCGCACACGCTCGACCGGACTGAACACCGCATCGATATGGATAAGTCCCGGCTGGTTCTGTTTTTTGTTTCGCTCGGCGGCCGCAATGTAGCCCACCCCCTTCTCCACGGTGAGTTTCATCTCGATCTCGGCCCCCTTATCAAGGGTGCAGAGCGTGAGAGTCGGATTGAGAATCTCTACATCTGCGGACACGCTGATATCTTTTGCCGTGACGGTTTTCGGACCCTTCACACTGAGCGTCAGGGTCTCAGGGTCTTTACTGTGCTTGCGCAGTTTCACCTGTTTGAAGTTCAGCGTCAGGTCGAGAACAGATTCCTTCATACCCTTAATCGTCATGTACTCATGCTGCACCCCATCCATACGAACAGCGGTAATAGCTGCTCCCGGAAGACTACTGAGAAGCGCACGGCGCAGGGCATTCCCGAGCGTCATTCCGTACCCAGGCGGGAGAGGGGCTATCGTGAAGACCCGGTGGGCATCGTCACCCTTGACGTCACTCTCCGAGGAGAAGATCGGAAGACCAATTTCTTCTTGGATGATATGCATAAGGAAACGGGAAAAAGAAATGGGGAAACCTCTTAAGACCGTGAGTAGAACTCCACCACTTGTCGGATATCCACTGCTTGTTCCGCATCGGTGACAAGCGGTATCCCTGTGATTTCAACATTCCCAAGAGCAGGATCGCTCTTTAGCCATGCCGGAACAACAAATTTCTGGTGCGCTGCAGGCGAATCAACGAATAACGGTGAGCTCTTGCTCCGTGTGCGGATCGCAATGGTCTCCCCGGGGACTACGCGCAATGATGGCAACGTCACACGCCGCCCATTGACGGTGAAGAGACCATGGGACGCCATCTGCCGAGCCTGCATCCGCGTCCAGGCAAAGCCAGCGCGGTACAGGACGTTATCCATACGCCGTTCCAGGAACTGGAGCATCGTCACGCCGGTTTGCCCCTTCATCGCCGATGCTTCCCCGTAGAGGCGGCTACACTGCGCCTCCGAAATTCCATAGAGATCGCGGAGTCGCTGCTTCATCCGAAGCTGCCTTGCGTATTCCGACTGCCGGCCGAGACGAGACTTCGGGGTCTTTCCCGGCGGATAGGGTTTGTGCTGGAGAATTTTCTCGTACTTCGCAGCACCGTAGAGATTGATGCCTTGCCGCCGACAGCGCCGTGCTTTGGGACCTGTGTACCTCATATCAGACGCGGCGGCGGCGCGGGGGACGGCAACCGCCATGGGGAATGGGAGACACATCTACAATAGCATCAAGATTCATCCCTGCGGACTGAAGACCTCGTATCGCCTGTTCCCGCCCAGGCCCAAGACCTTTCAGTTCAACATGGAGCGATTCCACTCCAAATCCTACAACCTTCTTAGCCGCTGTTTCCGCCGCCACCTTCGCAGCATATGGCGTGGATTTGCGCGTCCCTTCAAAACCTGATGATCCCGCGCTGGCCCAGGCCAGGACATTCCCTTCCATATCGGTGAAGGTCACAATCGTATTGTTCTCGGATGCATGAATGCATACGCGCGCCTTTGGCACGGTGCGCTTCACCTTTTTCTTCCGGGCCTTTGTTGGCATGTTGACAAGCGCCATTTGATGATACGTTTACGTCTTTGTAAGGACAACACGACCGGAGAGACCTGTCTTCCTCTTCCCGCGCTTCGTCCGGGCATTGCGACGAGACGTCTGACCACGGACAGGCATCTTCCGCTTATGGCGGTACCCCCTCCATGTCCCAATATCCTGCAGTCGCTTGATATCCATCGAAACCTTTCTCTGAAGTTCCCCCTCCGTGAGTTCCTTCGAAACACGTTCACGGACACGCGCTTCCTGCTCCTCTGACAACTCCTCGGCCCGAAGATCGAGTGACACCCCCGCATCATGCAATACACGTCTCGCCAATGACTGCCCTATCCCTTTGATAGACATGAGAGCAATAGCCATACGCTTTTTGCCAGGGAGAACGATACCAGAGATACGAACCATAGGAATGTAGGGAACTAACCCTGACGTTGCTTATGCTTGGGATTCTTCCGACATACGATGCGACGGACCATTTTGCCTTTCCCTGAACGACGGATAATCAGCCGACAATCTTTGCAAATAGGTTTGACAGATGCGCGCACTTTCATGGGAAATTTTTAGGAACGGGAGCGGAAACCTGTGGGGAATCGGCGGAGAATCTGTAGACAATGCGTCCCTTCTGAAGATCGTAGGGGGTCATCTCCACTTTCACCCGATCTCCCGGGAGGATGCGCACGCGGCGCACCCGCATACGACCGGCAAGATGACACAGGAGCTGGTGATCTTTCGCCTGCGGACTCACAATGCGCACGCGGAACGCGGCATTCGGAAAGGTTTCCTCGACGATTCCAATGAGCTCAATGACGTCCTTGGCCACAGAAATGCATGGGGGAGAAGGGAAGGGGAATTTCCCCTTGACAAAGGTGCAAGGCATTATAGGTAGCAATAGCAGCTCCCGCAAGCGGTTTTCCCTATTTTTGAGCGAAAAACTAAAAATGTGTTGATTATATTTTAAATTATTGTTCAGTGTTACATCACGCCAGAACCTCGCAACCCCTCTCCGTCACAAGAACCGTATGCTCCGTGTGGGCGGATAATGCGCTATCCACAATAACCAATGTCCATCCATCCGCCTGACATCGGACTTCAGGGCTTCCCAGCGAAAGAATAGGTTCGATCGCAATGACCGTCCCCGCCGGGAGCGCCGGCCCCGTTCCCGCTTTGCCGATGTTCGGAATATCCGGAAACGCATGGAGCGCCCGTCCAACGCCATGTCCTGTGAGAGAGTGAACGGGATGACACCCTCCCTTCTCCGCCACCCGCTGAATGGTGGAGGAAACCTCCCCCACCCTCACACCTCCTCGTACCATCCTGAGGGCTGCAGCAAGTGCCTCCTCCGCTACCCGGAGAAGATTCTGCGCCTCCATCGCAACGCGACCCACCGGCACCGTCACACAGGCGTCGGTATACAAGTTATCAAACAGAACGCCGCCATCGAGCGAAACAATGTCCCCCTCCCCGAGAACGCGCTTCCCGGGAACACCATGGACGCACTCCTCGTTCACCGATACACAGAGCGTTGCCGGAAACCCCTTGTACCCCTTGAACGCCGGCTCTCCTCCATGATCGAGTATGAACACTTCCGCCGCACGATCGAGCTCTCCCGTCGTGATCCCGGGACGCACCAGCTCCCCAACGTGGTCCAGGCAGCCGCGGAGGATCTCCCCTCCTTTTCGGAGAGATGCAATTTCCTCATCGGTGTAGATCTGGCACTGGGGCATGGGAGGCAGTGTACAAGAGAAGCACACGGGGCTTGTGTCGGTGTAATCTCTTTGAGTAAAAGTGCCATTCAAAAACCCCCGCAGAACGACTGCGGGGGTGGCAGGAACGATTTCTATTGGTGACGTTTACAAGCGGGTGAACAGTATGGACGTGGCTCCACGCTGGAGCCTGCCCGTGACAGTTCCTCCGCTTTTTCCACTCCTCCACACTTCGGGGTCGCTGGGGATGATCATGCGTGACGCTTCGTCCGCACGGAGGTGCGCCGCACCGTAGCCTCCTTTTCCCTGAAGGATCTCCTTCGTGAAGAAAACACCGTAGTAAGTTGAATGCGCTTTCGGAGCGCCGTTCACCCCTTCCCTACCCTTCAGTCGTCCTTCCTGGTTGAGTCCATGGCCCTTGGTCTGGAGGAAGATCGTGATTCTCCCCTCCTTTCCACTCGGGTCCTTGTACCGTTTCATCGCAGTGGCGTAGCCGCCTCCTTGGCATGCCACAGTGCTCACCGTGAAGGCGCAGTCCTGGTGGGCGTCGAAGAGCGCGAAGAGCTTCCCGGACGTGAGAACCGTATGGTATGTTTCCCCCTCCTTTTTATAGGAGAAGTGGACACCACCTGAGTCCCCGTGACCAATGAGATTTATGTAGAAATCTCGAATTCCTTTCTTCTTCTGTGCCCGGACGTGCTTTTCGAGAATGGTTGCCGGGTCATCCGTTACGGGAATGTAACGGGCTGCCGCATCGGCGGCCACCTTGTAACCGCATGCAGCCAGCAGCTCCGGCCAGTATCGCATATCATCCACCATCGAGGCGACGATGTGGTCATCGAAGGGGTTGGCATCGATGAGACCGATGTAGCCGATCGGACTGTCCTTCGGGAGATCGAACGTTTGCATCTGAGCGGCATCCCTGCGCTCACTTCGGTATGACAGCATTGCATCGCGACATGCGGCAACCACTGTTGCCGGATGCATCCTCTTTATTATGACATTGAAGAGGTCATTCAGCTCACAGTAAGTTTGCATCCGCTTGTCCGGCTTTCCGTCTGCACCCTTCTTCCACAGAGCAAGATACTCCAGCCCGGGAGGAAGTCCTTCCGGGAATTGATCTTGGTAGAAGGGACTCTCGCTCACATACCACGTTTCTTCGCTGCCTCCCATATGTTGCAGGAGGAAAGCGTAGCGGTAGCCGTATTCCGGTTCCTTGAGCTTGAGGAAGGTGACGGTGTATCCCAGGACGGTTGCGCGTGTATCCGACAAATGGTCGAGCTTCTTCCTCCGTTCCTTCGAGAGGAACACGCTCCCGTCGATGAGGCCGCCATCCTCCCCTTTGAGCGACTTCTGTGCGATGTCCACCTGCTTCGCCATCCATGCGCGCCCCTCCTTGCTCACTTCCATGAGAGGAATCTCCGCAGTCTTTTTCTCCTGCCCCTGCGCCGGAAATGCGAGGAAGAGGAGGCCGATGACTGCCGTCGTGCGAACAATTTTTCTCGTCCAGGACATGATGTCCTCCCTTTCGTTACGTAATTGCCGTTCCTGCCAAAGAACATGCCATGTCACCGTGACATGGAGGGGTATTGTACTCTCGTACAAGACTTCTACAAGGGACTTTATGTGAATCCATCCTCCCTCTCCATAGCCTTTTTCATCCGCCCATACACCTCCCAAACCGTCCCGCTGCCGTTGATGTCTCCCAGCTTCCTCTGCCGGCGGTATTCGTCGATTACTGGGAGCGTTTTCTCACGAAAAATCTGCATGCGTCGCCGAATGTAGGACTCATCCGAATCATCCACGCGCCCCTCCACCTTCGCGCGGCCGAGGATGCGCTGCAAGGCCTCTTCCTCCGGAAGGAGGATATGCAGGCAGCGGAACGGTCTGCCCACGTCCGCCATCATCGCATCAAATGCCTGCATTTGCTCCCTGTCGCGCGGAATGCCGTCAAAGAGAATTTTTTGGGTCTTAGGCTTAGCAAGAATCGCCTCCTTCGTCACCTGCATGACGAGAGACAGTGGGACGAGGTTCCCTTTATCCATGTAGGACGCCGCGATTTTCCCAAGATCGCTCCCGGACGCGATGATTCTCCGAAGTTCCGCCCCCGTTTCGAAAATGTCGTACCCGAACTCCGCGGCGATCTTCCGCGCTTGCGTGCCTTTGCCGGAGCCTTGGATACCAAAGAGAACGATATCCATATATCTTCGCAACAAACGCTGAATGGGGGCAATAAAAAAAAACCGCGAGTGGATCGTACAATAAAAACCATGCTTGTTCAATGCGCAGGCGTGAGAGCTGTCCGTGCGCTGCGGCATCGCCTGTCCACTGCTGGTGGCTGTCTTCTTCTCGCAGCTACTGTCGCAGCTACTGTGGGTTTTGCTGCTCTACTCGTGTACAAAGGAACATCGACGTGGCCGTACGCGGAGCTCTCGGGTGTCGAGAGACAAAGAAAAATGAATGTGAGACAGAGGAGGTACGGTAGTGATAGTACGAAAGATGCCTCCGCTTTCGTCCCCGGTGAAGTCATTGTAAAATTCCGGAATGCCGCGGATGCGGAGGGAACAATGGAGGCATTGGTGGAAACGCAGGCCGCAGTGCCGCGTGCCCATGTTCCGATAACGAATCGCCTCAAGAACACCCTCCGCCATCACAGGGCGAAAATAGGGAAAAAAGTGTTCGCAACAACGGACAGGAGAACAATGGGGAAAAGTAGGCAGAAGGGGCGTGCTCCGAGTGCCGCAGTGGATGCAACAGAGGAAGAGACTTTAGCAAAATTCGTGAAAATCGAGGTGGAGGAAAAAACCGCGGAGGCCACTCTCGATTTCATCAAGGCACTCCAAGCGCTTCCGGAAGTCGATGTAGCGGAGCCTAATTATCTCGCACAGACATTCCTCTTCCCGAACGATTCCTATTACGACGGTGCCTGGGGACAACCGTTTCGGGATCTGTGGGGATTACAGAATATCCAAGCGGCACCAGCATGGGATCTCTCACAGGGAAACGGAATTGTCGTCGCAGTCACGGATACCGGCATCGATTCTACCCACGATGACATCACTGCGAACATGTGGGAAAATCCAGGGGAGGCTGGGAAGTGCACGAATGGCGTTGACGATGATAACAATGGATACGTTGATGATTGTGGAGGGTGGGACTTCCACAACGGCGACAATAATCCCATGGATGGTTTTGGGCACGGGACACACGTTGCAGGAACCATCGCAGCGATTGGTAACAACGCCAAAGGCATCGTCGGAGTCTCCCCCATGGCAAAGGTGATGGCAATCAAAGGGTTGGGGGACGACGGGAGGGGAGTTATCGACCGGCTCGCGCAGGCAATTGTGTATGCAGCCAATAATGGGGCAATGGTAATCAACGCCAGCTGGGGCTGCCGCTGCCCCGCTTCGCAGGTTCTCCGGGATGCCGTTGACTACGCCCACGATGTGAAGGACGTCGTGTTCGTCGCTGCGGCGGGGAATAGCAATGCAGACGTTGGCACTCCGGAGAATGGGTTTGCCCCTGCCAGCCTCCCAGCCGTCATCACCGTTGCCGCCTCCGATCACCTCGACCAGAAAGCATCCTTCTCCAATTACGGGAACAAAATTGATGTTACGGCACCCGGCGGTGGTGACACCGACCCTACGGATGGGTATCAACCGTACCGTTCCATCCTCTCGCTCAAGTCCTCCCTGGCCAACAGCGGCATGACGGGGAATGGCCAGCTCGTGGTCGGGAGGATATACCTGCGTCAGGCGGGAACGAGTATGGCAGCCCCGCATGTTGCGGGCGTTGCTGCTCTCGTCCGCGCTCTTCACCCAGAGTTCTCCGCCGAGCAGGTCCGTAGCGCGATCCGTCTGGGAGCCGACGATGTCGGGCCTCCGGGGTTTGATGTGGATTCGGGGTACGGGCGAGTGAATGCTCTCCGAGCTCTGCGTTCCACTCCCCTCCCATCTTCCAGTTTGTCTTCCAGTTCCTCACCCTCTGCCTCCGGCTCCTCGCTTTCTTCCCGCGCATCCTCCGCATCAGGTTCCTCGCTCTCATCGCTTATGCTCTCTTCCTCGGCCTTATCGCCCCCCTCAAGTCCGACATCATCCGCTTCAAGCTCACTCGCCAGTTCGCCCGGTTCCTCCATAGCTTCCCTCTTTTCTTCGCGAACATTCTCTTCCACAGGCGCTTCGCTTTCCTCTGTTGGTCCAGCTTCATCCGCAGTGAGTTCCATTGCGGCCTCCAGTTCTCCCTCAAGCGTGCTTTCGGGATGCACCGATACGGATGGAGGGAATGTTTCTGCCGTGAAAGGTTTGGTATCAGGACCGAATTTCTATCAGGAAGATTACTGCAACAACTCTCTCATCCTCCAGGAATATTACTGCATGGGAGATAGGTCTATGGGTGCCGGGTATCGCTGCCAGTGCAGCAATGGCGCCTGCGTTGGTCCTCTCCCGGCCGATTGTGTGGACTCCGACGGTGGGAACAACACTGCCGTGCAGGGAACAGTGGAGACCACTGGAGGCACGGTGAGGACGGACTTCTGCTACGCAGCAGGGACACTCGTTGAGTATGCCTGTGCGGGCGACCGGTATTCGGAGACGCTCGTACCGTGCGTTTGTACGAATGGCGCCTGCCCTCCTCCTTGAGCCTTTCCACGGTGAAAAACTCATACGAGTTTTTCATAGTCATGCGCCAGCATCTGCGCATTGACCTGCCGGATGAGATCCATGACGACTCCGACTATGATGATCATTCCTGAGCCCGAGATGAGAAGATCGGAACTACTCAGTGTCGAGTAGCGCGTGAAGAGGAGGGGGATAATGGCAATAGTCGCAAGGAATGTCCCTCCCCAGAGATTCAGGCGATTACTCGTTTTCGCAATAATTGCTGCGGTCTGGGTTCCTGGGCGTATCCCTGGAATGAACCCTCCTCGCTTCTGAATGCTCTCCGCAAGCTGGTCCGGCCGGAATGTGACGGACACGAAGAAAAATGTAAAAAGAACAACGAGCGCGAAATAGCAACCAAGATATACGAAACTGGGACTCGATGAATTGAGATGGGTGCTGATGAAACGCGCTACTCCCTGAAAATTCGGCGCGGTCGCCATGAACTGCGCGAATATCTGCGGTATGGTGATGAGGGACACCGCAAAAATGATTGGAATCATTCCCGCCTGGTTCAAGCGGATGGGAAGATTCCCCTGCACGCCTCGACCAGCCCCCTGATTCGCGTAGGTAATGGGAAGAAGTCGCTGGGCGTCGGTAAAGAGCACAATCGCAATCAGAAGAGCTATGGAGAGTATTGCAAAAAAGATGAATGGTTCAATCTTTCCGCCGCCAGAGAAGAACACGGCACCCAAGCTCGATGGGAACTCTGAAACAATCCCCACGAATATGATGAGAGAAATGCCATTACTTATCCCTTTCTCCGTTATCATCTCTCCCAACCACATAAGGAAGAGGGCCCCCGCCGTCACAGAGAGCATGGGGAAAAGAACACCGGGAAATGTTGTATCAACGAGGTCCACACCACCTCGACTGAGAAGCAGCAGAAACCCGTAGCTCTGAAGAAAGGCGAGCGGGAGCGTGAGATAGCGCATGTACCGGTTTAATTGCTGCTGCCCCTGCATTCCCTCCTCCTTTGCGAGAGACTCTAGCTTCGGAAAAATGACCGTACAGAGCTGGATGATGATCGATGCATTGATGTACGGCCCAAGTCCCAAGAGCACCACGGAGAAATTATCGATATTTCCTCCTGTTAGCGCGGTGAATACGCCGAGAACACCACTGCTCTGCCGGGACTCCAGGAATTGCTGTAATGCGAAAGGATCCGCACCAGGAATAGTGATGTGCGCGACAATGCGGTAGATGATGAGAAGGACCACCGACCAGAGGATGCGTCGCCTCAAGCCCTCGGAATGCCAGATTTGGTGTAGATAGGAAAACATGGAGTAGCTTTTAGGTATTAGGTGTTAGATTTTGTCTTTTAATGAGATCAATCCTTCCTCCCACCTTCTCCACCGCTCTGCGGGCACTCTTCGATGCCGAATGAACGGTGAGCGTGAGTTTTTTCGTAAGTGTCCCCTTTCCAAGAAGCTTCACCGGATGAGTGCCATGAATGAGCTTATGGCTGCGTAGAGTCTCGAGATTATAGGATCCTGCCTCCAGTCTCTGCTCGATGCGTTCCAGATTGAGCACTTGATAGACGATGCGGTGCGGGTTCCTAAACCCCCCAAGTTTCGGTTGGCGGCGGAGCAGCGGCGTCTGCCCTCCTTCAAAGCCAAAACGGCGTCCCTTCCCTGCGCGCGCATGCTGCCCCTTCGTCCCGCGCCCGGCGGTCTTCCCTCCACCCGCGCTTATCCCACGTCCAACGCGCTTGCGTCGCTGCCGCGCACCAGGTGATGGACGAAGTGTATGCAACATACCATTAGACCTTGGAAGGAGCAGATTCTTGCTTGGACACTCCTGCTGATGATGACCGCAGAATATGCAGTGCATGCATAACAGCCTGAGCATTCACGAGCTTGTTCGCCGTTCCAAAACGCTTACTGAGCACATCCCGTACTCCTGCATGCTCCAGAATGACACGAACTGCGCCACCGGCAATAATTCCCGTCCCCTCGCATGCCGGGATCAATCGGATGCGCGCGGCTTTAAATTTCACATCAACATCATGAAAGAGTGTACCGCCTTTGAGAGGAACCTTCACCATGTTCTTCCGCGCATGGCGCGTTGCCTTTTTTACCGCCACCTGCACCTCGTTGGCTTTCCCTGTTCCCAGTCCCACTCGCCCCTTACGATCCCCCACCACCACGATGGCGCGGAATCGCATGCGGCGCCCCCCCTTCACCACACGCGTGACGCGATCCACGGATAGTGTGGTTTCCGCAAACTCCGAGGGGTCCTTGCGTCGATCATGGTGCCGTCCAGGATGCGATGTCTTGGCCATAAAAAAATTGAAAATTAAAATTGGATGCCCGCCTTCCGGGCGGCATCTGCGAGAGCTTTCACCTGACCGTGGTACTTATAGGCATTCCGATCGAAGACGACCCGTGTCACTCCTGCTGCAGTCACTTTTTCCGCAATGCGCTCACCAAGAAGCGTTGCCCCTTTTACATTCGGGGACATCTTGCACTCCTTTGTGGACACTGCGGCAACTGTCCGCCGCGCATCATCATCAATAACCTGGACATATATGTTACGGAGCGAGCAAAAAACACTCATCCGCGGCCTCAGAGCACTGCCCCGCACTTTCGTACGAATACGGCGCTTGCGCTGGAGCCGATTCTGGAGGAGGACACGACGCATGAATGACAACGTACAGTGAATGTGGAGATTCGCAAGCAGCCTATGATACCCCTGGAGACTTTGCGGCTGCAGACTTCCCTACTTTTCGTCGGACGATCTCTCCAACGTACCGGATTCCCTTTCCCTTATAAGGTTCTGGGGGCTGCACGGAACGTACGGATGCCGCAAACTGCCCTACAAGCCATTTATCAATCCCACGGACAATGAGAATATTCTTATTCTTCTCTTCCTGTGTTATTTCCAAACCTTCCGGGATAGGAATATCAACAGGATGTGTAAAACCGACATTGAGCCCAAGCGTTTGTCCCTTCATCTGTACTCGATATCCTACACCAATGATCTCGAGTCGCTTCTCATACCCGCTGGACACCCCTCGCACCATATTCGCGACAATGGCGCGGGTGAGACCATGGAATGCGCTCTTACCTGCTTGCGCCTCAACACACACCACCTCTCCTTCCATCTTTAGAGTCACACCGACCGGAAGAGGAAAATGGAGAGTGCCTTTCGGCCCCGCGACCTTCACATCGCCATTTGTCACCAAAACGGTAACACCGGAAGGAATAGCCACAGGTTTTCGACCAATACGGGACATGGGCTTTCGGAATTAAGAATTAAGAATTAGGGACGAGGACTGTGGATCATTGTTATGAAATGGTGCAGAGAATCTCTCCTCCAATCTTCTTCTTCCGTGCTTCCTTGTCCGTCATCACCCCCTGGTTTGTTGTAAGAACAGCAATCCCGAAACCGCGGAGAATCGGCCGCATTTCCGCCACCTTTGCATACCACCGACGACCGGGCCGACTCACGCGCTTCAAGACAAGAATTTTCCCCGGCACAAATGTCACCTCGATCTCTCGCTTTGGATCCTCCCCACTCACCCACACATCCCTTAGCCATCCTTCGCGCACCAGGAGCTCGCAGAGTTTTTGCTTGAGAAGAGACCACTGAGCCTGACAACCCAAACGCCGGGCGGCTTGGGCATTGCGTATCCGGGTCAGCAGGTCGCCAATAGGGTCTGTTACGTACGTCATAGCATCACCAGGAAGATTTGATTACGCCAGGAATTTCTCCGTTGCTTGCAAATTCCCGAAAACATATGCGGCATAATCCGAAAAATCGCATGTACCCGTGCCGACGCCCGCAGAGGTTACACCGATTGTACACTCGCGTTGGAAGCCTTGGCCTACTTCCAGCTGCCTTACTGCGAAGGAATGCCTCGAGATGTTGCCGTTGCCGATTGACGAGCGCGAGACGTGCCATGGGTTAGCGGAAAGGGAAGCCTATCACACGGAGAAGAGCCTTCGCCATCAAATCATCCTTCGCCCTGATGCGGATTTGGATCTGCATCCCGAAAATCTGCCGAACATCGGGCGGAGGAGGAACTTCAGGAAATACGGAATAATCACTCAAACCCACTGCGTAATTCCCTCGCCCATCGAAGCGTGGGAGAAGCCCGCGAAAATCACGAATGCGTGGAAACACGAAACTCACGAGGCGATCGATGAACGCCTCCATGCGCCGACCGCGCAGTGTCACCATCACGCCAACTATCATGCCTTTACGAATTTTAAAATTCGCGATGGACTTTCGCGATGGACAAAATGCCGGTTTCTGTCCCGTGATCTTCCCAAGAATACTGGCAATATGATCGACAATTTCCTTTCCCTCCATCGTACTACGATTAATACCGACATTGACGATCACCTTTTCCAGTTGTGGAAGCTCATGCACATTCTCTATCCCCAGCTCTTTCTGGAGCGCACTCCCAATGGGACCCCGAAGCCGGTCATGGAGAGAAACGTATGCCATAGTTGCTAGCTACTTTCACGAGAACGTCGAACGCTTCCAACGGAACTTCGATCAATCTCCTCCTGACGATTGCGCCCTTCCTCCTGTCCATCAATTGCTTTGTCCCCTGTCCGGAATGCGCGCTTCCAGAATGGCTCGCGGACAGTGTTTTCTTTCTTCTTTATCACTTGTTCCTCTCCTATCGTCTGCTCCTTCTCTCGACGCTGTTTCTTCGGAGCATCTTTTCCTCGCTCGAGGGCAGAGCCACTTTTCTTTGCCACTCGCTGCTTTCCATGCTCTCCGCACACTATCCCTATACGCGTCCGCTTCGCATTTTTCGGATCCACCATCATCGCATTACTCGCATGAATACTCGCTTCGTAGCGGACAATCTGTCCGGGGCGCTGCAGCGTCTTTTTCTGGTGACGGGTCCGCATATTCACCCCTTCCACCACAAGACGATTGATCGCGCGTAAGACATGGATCACCTTCCCTGTTTTCCCCTTCTCTTTGCCGGAAATAATGACGACATTGTCGCCAGTATGGAGCTTCATCATAAGAAGTAAGAAGTAAGCAGTAAGAAGTAAGTATCAAAGGACATCGGGGGCAAGGGAAAGAATTTTGAGATACCCCTTTGCGCGAAGCTCCCGCGCGACGGGACCAAAAACCCGCGTCCCCTTCGGAAGACCGTCCGGCTGAATGATGACACATGCATTGTCATCAAAGCGGATGCCACTACCATCTTTCCGTCGCGTAAGGGACTTCGTCCGTACAATCACCGCACGTTCGATGGTTTTTGCCTTCACTACGCCACGCGGCTCAGCCTTCTTCACTGTCACCACTATCACATCCCCCACATGCCCATACCGTCGGTGACTTCCACCAATCACCCGGATACACATCGCTTTTTTTGCGCCGGTATTATCCGCAACGTTGAGGTATGTCTGGAGCTGAATCATAGGTTCAGTGGAACCGAGGGGTGCATTGCATCCTGAAGACCCGCCTCCTCTACAATCTCACCAACGCGTTCAGCACGTACAAGAACCTCACTCACCTTGAATCGTTTGCGCTTACTTAAGGGGCGGCACTCCATAATACTCACTTCATCCCCAACACCGAGCTCAAGACCGTTTGGATCCGCGAGGAATTTCGTGCTCACACGGAAGGATTTTCGATACAGAGAATGCGGCTTGCGCCGGTGGACGGTCACCGTCACGGTTCCCGTCATCTTGGCCGATGTAATGATTCCGCGCTTTTGAAGCATAGAGTGTGCGGGGCACTTTACGTGACGGACTCTGGCCGAGCAAGCGTCGACGAGCGTCGAACGACAATCTTCGTTTGGAGCGGGAGTTTATGACCGGCGAGCCGCAACGCCTCGCGCGCAGTTCCCTCCACCACCCCATCCATTTCAAAGAGAACAGTACCGCGCTGGATATTCGCACAGTAGTACTCCGGGGTACCCTTTCCCTGGCCCATCGGCACCTCTGCAGCCTTGCGCGTCACCGGTGTATGGGGAAAAATACGAATCCAAATCTTCCCTCCACGTTGGATCTTATGAGTAATGGCCTTCCTGGCAGCCTCGATTTGCCGAGCCGTCACTTCGCCACCACTCACTGCCTTGAGACCGAAGGTCCCAAAGGAGAGTTGCGCTCCTCTCTGTGCCTTCCCTCGGCACGCACTGCGGAGACGGTGTTGCTTCCGGCGGCGAATCTTCTTCGGTTCAAGCATGGGATGGGAGAGACGATGTATGTAAATGGCGAATATTCTTGAAGACCATTCCCTTGTGGATCCATACCTGTACCCCGATCGTCCCGAATTTCGTCACTGCGTGGCGCCGCGCGAATTGCACGTTCGCGCGGAGGGTCTGGAGAGGGACATTTCCCTCCTTAAAAAGATCGGATCGAGCAATCTCTGCGCCATTCAGGCGCCCTGAGACCAACACCTTCACACCGACTGCTCCCGCCTGCATCGCCTTCTCCAGCGCCATTTTCACCGCCCGCCTATAGGGCATCCGGCGCGCGATTTGCCCCTGGATCGTCTCGGCCACCACTTCGGCGTCTGCATCGGGATTCCGGACTTCCTGAATTTCCACAGCGAATATTCCACCGAATTCCTTCTCGAGTATATGACGCAACTCCTCAATCGCCGCACCTTGTTTCCCAATAATCACTCCTGGCTTACTCGTATGTATGATGACGGAGACTTTCTTCGTCCGTTCAATTTCGATCAGACTCACTCCCGCTTCCTTCAACCTCTTTTGGAGAAAGCGCCTGATACAAAGATCATCGAGAAGCAGTTTACGGTATCGTGCCTTTCCGGCAAACCACATGCTCGGCCACGTCCGGGTAAAGCCGATACGGAAGCCGTTGGGATTAACTTTCTGACCCATAGGGAACGTGGAATTGGGAATTAAGAATTAGGAATTAAGAATTGCGGACACCGAGTGTCACTGAAATGTGGCTCAGGAATTTTCGTATGGGTCGCACGCGTCCGCGCGCCATCGGTACCCCCCTCCGGAGCGAACTGCCCTGGTTGACGACCACCTCCTTCACTATGAGGACCTGCGGATCTTGCCGGTCGTTGTGCGCCGCATTCGCGACGGCGGACGCGAGGAGATCCTCAAAAAGACGCGCCGCTTTCTTGTGAGTTCGGGAAAGGAAATCCTGCGCCTCTGACACAGACATACCGCGTACAATCCGCGCGATGATGTTCGCTTTTTTTGGGGCAATGCGGGCGGAGCGGAGGAGGGCTTTCATTTTGTAGGCTTGGAAGAAGTAGGAGCAGTGGTGATAGTGGAAGGCCCTGCGGCGGCTGCTCCTGCCGTTTGTGATGCCGCCAGCTTCCCACCATGCCCCTTCCACTTTGTCGTCCATGAGAACTCTCCGAGCTTGTGTCCCACCATCTGCTCCGTGACATATACCGGAATAAAGTCTTTCCCGTTATGAACCGCAAAGGTGAATCCGACAAATTCCGGTGGAATATCACTATCGCGAGACCACGTCTTCACGACCTTCTTCTCCCCTGCATTCACCATCTTCATGATTTTCTTCATGAGCTTGGGATCAACGTAGGGGCCTTTCTTGAGGGATCTGGACATATCAGCTTTGGGTAATCCTATTACTTCTTCCGGGATTTCTTGAGACGGCGGCGGATGATGAATGCATTGGAGAACCGCTTCTTCTTCCGTGTTTTTACTCCAAGTGCGGGTTTTCCCCAAGGGGTCTTCGGACCGGGAAGCCCGATGGGACTATGTCCTTCTCCTCCCCCGTGGGGGTGATCGACGGCATTCATGGATTTCCCAAGGACTTCTGGCCTGCGACCGAGCCAACGGGAACGCCCCGCCTTTCCAATGCGCACGAGATTGTGTTCGGCATTACTGAGCGTACCGATGCTCGCCATACACTCCCGACGAACTTTGCGCACCTCTGCGCTCGGAAGTTGGAGGAGGGCATACTCCCCATCAAATCCAAGGAGCGTCGCTGTCGTCCCCGCTGACCGGACAATTTGGCCACCACGCCCGATCTGCAGCTCGATATTATATACCTTATACCCCACAGGAATGTTGCAGAGTTGCATCCTATTACCAACCTTCACTTTCGTCTGTTTGGCACTGACAATGGTATCGCCAAGACGCAGACCCTCCGCCGCAAGGAGATAACGCTTTTGTCCATCGCTGTACTGCACAAGGAGAATACGCGCAGAACGATTGGGATCGTACTCTATGGCAATAATTTTCCCTGGAATACCATCGCGCCCATGCTGGCAAAAATCCACGAGACGCTCAAGACGCTTATGCCCTCCGCCGCGATGACGGATGGATATTCGCCCGGCACTATCCCGTCCGGATAGCCGCTTCTTTCCATGAACAAGGGACTTTTCGGGTTCCTTCTTTGTCAACTGCGTAAAATCTGCGCCGGACATCTTCCGTCGCCCGGGACTCGTTGGTTTGTAGGTGCGCAGAGGCATGGGAGCAGAGTGTATGCGTTAGTTGGTCCGGAAGGAAGCGAGATCGAGGGCACGGCTCCCTTCCCGAAGCGTCACGATGGCCTTCCGCCACCGGTGACGCTTCTCCATGACCCGACCCGATCCAAGGAGGCGACGTTTTGGCCGAACGAAGAAAACACGGACGCGCTCGACATCGACGCCGTAGAGCTTCTTCAGCGCCTGCCGCACCTCGATCTTCGTGGCTACAGACGCGATGCGTAGCGTATACGTCCGCGCCGCCTTCAGCCGCTCCGATTTCTCGGTGAGTACGGAGCCGACGATGACGTTTGCGATATCCATATCATTTTCCAAAAACTTCTTCCGCCTTCTTTAGTGCATCAACGAGAAAAACGATGTGGTACGAACGCAGAATATCCTCCGGATTGAGGTATGGAGCCGAAATCACCTTCAGTCTTGGAACATTACGACTACTCAGGGTTAACCCACGATGCTTCTCTGCCATGACGAAGAGGATCGGACGGCCGATGTTCACAGGTAGTTTCGCGAGAAACTGGACGAAATCTTTCGTTTTGATGCAATCGGGATATTCCTGCAAACCAAAAATGAGGCCACGCTTCGCCTGGAATGACAGACAGGAAAAGAGCGCCGCACGTCGCATCTTCTTCGGCATGTCGCGCGCGGGATTCCGCGTGTTCCTGGGACCGAATGCCTTCCCCCCTCCGCGCAGAAGTGGCGAGCGAATCGAACCGCGGCGGGCGCGCCCCGTGTGCTTTTGTGCATAGAGCTTCCGCGTCGACCCACGTACCTCCCCCCGTGTTTTCACATGGGCGACTGGTTGTCGCCTGTTCGCCTGCTGCCGGAGCAACGCCTGATGCATGAGGCTTCTCTGGACCGGTGCCTCGAAGAGCGTCGCAGGGAGTTCTACGGTCCCAACTTTTTCGCCGGTAGAGGAATAGAGTGGGGCTTCCATAGATTGAGGAATACTGCGTGTCATGGTGAGCGTAGACGAACCATACACGCGATGTCGACCCTTCGACTACGCTCAGGGTGACACATTTTTATGGTCAAGGTGATACCGCTTTGGTGGCGGCTTCGATGGTGAGGAAGACGTAGGATCCATTGGGGCCGGGAACAGGCCCCTTCACACCGATGATCTTCTGCTCAATATTGCGGATGAGCATGGGCCGGTTCCGGATAGTCACCTGATCCTTCCCCATCTGCCCCGCCATGTGATGACCCCGGAATATCCGCCCCGGCTGCGTGCGCATCCCGATGGATCCCGGCTCACGCTTCATGTGGGAGCCGTGGGACGCCGGCCCTCCCGCGAAGTGGTAGCGTTTCATGACACCTTGGAATCCCTTCCCCTTGGATACCCCAGTAATCGTGAGCATGGCGCCATCAGGAAGAACCTCGATATTCACGATCTTTCCCTTTTCCATGCCATCCATGGACTCTATCTGCCATTCTTTCTGCTTCTGGTACCGCGTGTGTTCGTTACCTTTCCGCGTCTTCCATATTTCCGGCCCCACCCCTAATACCACTGCATCATAACCATCTTTCTCCTTCGTCTTCGTGCGAACAACAGTATGATCAGGGATTGCCAAGTACGTCACTGCCATCGCCTCTCCACCTTCCGTGAAGATGCGGGACATGCCGACTTTTTTGGCAATGAGACCGAGAGGCATACTGTGGCGGGAGTGTAGGGAACCGCCAACAGACGGTCAATGATTTCCCCATACGAAAGCCCCCTGACCGCATCGGTCAGGGGGCATAGGGCACAGGTTACTTCTTCTCCTCTCTCTTGGAAGGGGCGACATCGAATGTGCCGACGAGTGGGACCCCCATGTTACCCACCGGAATGTAGACCGTGGTGTGGTTCGTGGAGCCAACCATCGCCCTCTGGGCTTCGATTGCCTCGTGCTGGAGGTAGAGGGGCGTCAGCTTCTGCTGGACGATCTCCATCGCTTTCGCAATGCCATCTGCCAGGTATACGGGTTATTGGACGCAGTACCAGAGGAGTCCCCATAGAACAAGGAGAGCCACCACGGCAGTCCCCACTTCAAAACCAATACGACGAAACATCGTCGTCCTCCTTCAAAGAACCTGTGTTGAGAAAAAACATCCCACTCCACCCGTGGAGTGGTTTATTACATTAATGTTTCTTTGTGTTTCTGTCAACTGCCAAATCCGTTCCGCATTTGCCCAATGAGGTCACGCACGTGCTCCCCCTGTCCACCATCGATCACCTGTATCGGACTCGCGCCACCGAGGAACGGATGCGGCGTCTGGAGCCACTTATCTATGTACCGCGGCTTGATGACCGCGGCGAGCGACGGCCGTAGTTCCTCGATGAACGCGATGGTCAGCGGGTGCCACTGCTGCGGGTCAACGGGCCGATGCTCCGGCGGGCTGTTGTACACCGCGAAGTACGAACAACTGCCGGCATCGAGAGCGCCGGCATCGATAATGGACCGGAGTTCCTCCCGGAGCTCCTGCAGGTACCATGCGACCTCCGACCGCACGGCACTCTCCGGCATCTCCTCCCGCACGAACGCGAGGATACCCGTGAGGTCCGCCTGGTGATCGAGGAAAAACTGCGTGCGCTCCTCGCGGATATCCCATGCAATAAGCGCGGTGCGGAGCCTTGCAAGCACCTCCCACACATCCTTCCCCAGCCGTGCCTCGAGAATCTCCGGATGGACCTCGGATGTGCGGATGGTATGGATAAACATGCCGCGCGCCATGTAATGGATACTATACACCCCTGCAAGCCCACGGGACGTGTATGTCACATTTTGCCTTGCAAAAGCCAAAAATCTTGTTACCATCCTCTCCTCCCCTGCGACGGTCGCAGGACAGGGGAATTGTTCTTTGGAATAGCAGGAAAGGAAAAGGTTATGTACAAGAGTGGAAGCGATCGCCTCGTGTACGCCTGGAGTCTGCTGCTATTGATTTTCCTTGCGGCAGTGGGACTGGTCATCTGGTGGGGCGTGAAACCTTTTTCCCCCCAAACCATCGATGAGCAATCCGTTCGACACGATGAACGATTTGTCAGCGACACGCGCTTGCTGGCCAAAAAAGAGTTCGGTGGCGCAGTCTACGATCTGTATCCCGCGATCGGCGGTGGCGGCAGTGGCGGTGGAGGCGTCTTCATGAAAGATAGCGGTAAGTGTCTCGGTCTCCTCAGCTATGAAGCCCCCGGCGTCACTCTCGCCGTCCCCACGTCAGCCATCCGGCAGTGGACAAAGGAGAAGTGCGTCGCCTGGGCGATTGACCACACGATCCCCATGCCGTCCGATGAGGAGCTGAAGAAACTCCTGATCGAGGATTGATCAATGCTATTCCGTCCACCCCCAGCTTCGGCTGGGGGTTTTGCATTTACCCCACCTTCACCTCAAGAACACACACGCGCTTATCCATATCTGTCTGATTTTCAATGAAAGAAACCTGATTCCTATGAAAATCGCTACGCATATGACGCATCTCCGCAGCTAACTGATTCACTTTGGTATCGAGCTGATTCACTTTGGTATCGAGCTTTCCCACCTTTTCATCAAGTGCATGGATGTCTTCCTTGAGTTCGCGACGGACATCGGCGATCTCGTCGAGGATGATCTTCACAATTTTCCGATTGCTCCAATCAGGAGGTGCGCCGCTCTTTTTTCTCTTCTTCATAACCATGAACCCAACAGTACCACGATGACACACTGAGGTACAATCCCTCCCATGGTCTGGGCCGATCGCATCGTCGGGGAAATCAAGGAACGCTTTGCGAAGAAGATCGCAAAAGGGCAGCCGCTCGTGATCCGCGATGAGAAAACCCTTTCGGGGCGCGTCCATGTGGGAAGCCTGCGCGGGATCGTGATCCATGGACTCATCGCACAAGTTCTGAATGAGCAGGGAATTCCAAACATATTCCGCTTCGAGCTCAACGATTTTGACCCGATGGATGAGGCGCCGGAGAAGTACCTGCAACACATGGGGGAGCCACTGTGGAGGGTGCCGGATTACTCGCCCCTCACCCTAACCCTCTCCCGCGGGGAGAGGGGAGCTGGGGTTCATGAACCCCAGCTACGGGAACAAAATTACCCGATGCTTTGGGGCAAAGAGCTTCAGGAAGCTGTTGCCCCCCTCCACCTCCCCATCGAATGGTACACGCTGCGTCCCCACTACGAACGAGGCGAGTTTAACGAAGTCATCCGCGATGCGCTGGACCACGCAGTAGAGATCCGCGCGATTTATCGAGAGGTTAGCGGCAGCGTGAAGCCCGACGACTGGTACCCATTGCAAGTTGTCTGCGAAAAGTGCGGGAAGATCGGGACGACGCAGGTGACACACTGGGACTCAACGGCAGTGTGTCATGGTGAGCGGAGCCGAACCATGACGGGCATCGTCACCTACACCTGCAAGCCCGACCTCGTGAAGTGGGCGAAGGGATGTGGCCATTCTGGAAACATGAGCCCATTCGATGGCAATGCGAAACTTCCGTGGAAAGTCGAGTGGCCCGCGAAGTGGAAGGTGTTCGGCATCGACATCGAAGGGTGTGGCAAAGACCACTCCGCGGCGGGGGGATCGCGCGATATCGGACGGCGCATTGTCACGGAGATTTTCCATTACCCGGAACCCTTCAATATCCCCTACGAATTCTTCAACCTTGCCGGCAAAAAGATGAGCGCGAGCAAGGGCGTCGGCGCGTCGGCAAAAGAAGTGAGTGATTTGCTCCCGCCGGAGCTCATCAGGCTCCTCATGATCCGCAAGCTTCCGAACCATCCTATTGATTTCAATCCGGACGGAGACACGATCCCTCTCCTTTTCGATGAATACGATCGCCTGGCGGACCATGCGTTCAAGCGCCATCCGAAGCCCGATCACGACTTCACGCGGACATTTCACATCGCCAATCCCGACTTCCCCAAAAAGCCGGAAGATCTGTGGCAGATGCGATTCTCGGTCCTCTCATTCGTCCTCCAAATGCCGCATCTGCGGCTCGAGGATGAGGCGGTAAAGCTCAAGGGTTCAGCCCTGACGGACGCAGAAAAATCCGCACTCCGCACGCGCGCGCGATACGTCGAAAAGTGGCTGCAGGAACATGCGCCGGAGGAGTATCGGTTCCGCATCGTCGAACAGCCGCCCCCTCTCGCACTTGATGACACGCAGCGCAGCGCCATTGCAAAAGTCCTCTCCGCCCTCGAGCGCTGCCCGTGGGATGGGGCGAGCATCCACGAGGCGATCCACGCAGTGAAAGCGGAAACCGGCATCGAACCGAAAAAACTCTTCCAGCCCTTGTATCAGGCATTTCTCGGCCGCGACAACGGCCCGCAGATGGGGTGGTTTCTGTCCACGTTTGAGCGAGAGAAAGTCCTGCAACATCTCGCGACTCTTTGTGCGTAATCCCTACTGCCGTGCCGCTATAGCAAAGTATATGAAGTAGTTCTCGAGTAGCGGAGGGGTCGAATGAAAAGTGTTCTCACCGAAAAAGTAATCGCAGATTACTTCCCGAAGGCGACAGAGTTCTCTGAGACGTTTTCGATGCTTTGGATCGGCAATCGTGAAATCCAGAAGCTCCAATGCACGGTCAAGGCAGCGCTGGAGTTGCTGTTCATCACATTTTTCCTTGGCTTTCAATGCCCGCCCGACTTCGCTTCCCACGTTTGCCAGCTGCATAGCCAGAGAGAATGTCTGCCACCGACCCCCTGCTAATTCTGTGTGGATGGGATTCATTGCACAAGATCAGAAACAATCTCGATAATGATCGAACATATCGCTGCATCTTCCACTCTTCGAGAACGATTATTTTGTTGCGGTCGAATATTGATCATCGAATCGAATTCAATCCAATCACTGCCTTCTTTTCCCGGATAGAGATTAACTCCCCAAAGATCTTCCTGGTCTGACCCATCTTCCAGGAGCAGCTGTTCCGCGTCCGCGTGGAGTTCGGCACCGACGGCCATCACCCTTCGCTCGCAATCGACCACGGCTTTCACCATGTCGCCAAAGTGTTCTTCTGCAAGAACCTTCAGCTGCGCACGACTGATCGCTTCGCGGATGATGATCATCGGAGTCATTGGCCCTAGAATATCACTCCCGTTCCGTGCCCACACGTTCCGTGGTCACCCTCTGGAAATTCCGGAGCGCTGCGGCACCTGCTGCACCTTCGATAACCTTTAAGGCGACCTCTTTATTCTCGCGATGTGCTTGTTCGAGTTGATTAATGAAAGGCGTCGCAGGGGAGATTTGCTTATAGTCACAAGCGCCACACGCATGTGGACGCTATGCTACTCCACCATGTACCGCTTCTTCGAGAGCATTATCCATCCGGCGCTCGCAATCATCCGTCCGCGCGTGATCGTCGAAATTGGCATTGATAAGGGATTCCATACAGAAAAACTTCTCCAGTACTGCAAAGAGGCCAACGTCGTCCTCCACGCCATTGACCCGGAACCACATTGCGATATTGAACAGATGCAACAGACCTACGGGAAACATTTTGCGTTCTATCGGGATTTCAGCCTCAATGCCCTCTATCGCATCGAAACGTACGACATGGTTCTCATTGATGGAGACCATAATTGGTACACCGTCTACCATGAGCTCCTTCTCATTGAGAAAAAAGCAAAAGAACAACAGCGCTTCCCTGTCGTTTTTCTCCACGATATCGGGTGGCCCTACGGGCGACGCGATCTCTACTATCACCCAGAAAACATCCCTGCAATGTACAGACATCCATACCAGAAAAAAGGTATTATTTTCGGAAAAGAAGGTCTCACAGAAGCTCAGGGATGGAACCCCGACTTCTCGAACGCCATCTACGAACACAACCTCCGTAACGGTGTGCTCACCGCCGTGGAGGATTTTATCGCACAGTCCAGAGAAACATTCCACTTCACCAAAATTCCTGGATTCCATAGCCTTGGGATCATCACCAATGCCATTCTTTTTTTACAAAACAGCACATTCCAACATTTTCTCGACTCCCTCCACCTTAGTGGACCTCTCACACAGCATATCGATGCTCTCGAGCATGTGGAACTTAAACACATCACAGACGCTAGACAACAACAGAATGAAAAGAGACAACTGGAGACGGAACTCACGAGCGTGCGGGAGGGTCGGGACAAGCTGGAGACGGAACTCACGAGCGTGCGGGAGGGTCGGGACAAGCTGGAGACGGAACTCACGAGCGTGCGGGAGGGTCG
>Ga0209542_10003622_pt1 | contig 32833 bp, 32 predicted proteins | sample RifCSPhighO2_01_FD_184028 | JGI IMG/M metagenome (GOLD analysis project Ga0209542, IMG submission 184028) | Soil microbial communities from Rifle, Colorado - Rifle CSP2_plank highO2_0.1 (SPAdes) (version 2) | ecosystem: Environmental > Terrestrial > Deep subsurface > Rock core/Sediment ... | reverse complement strand
CCTTAATCTGCTTATTCCCTACCTGAAAATCAGCCACTTCCAAATCCTGGGTTTGCTTTTGAAAATAATACACGCCCCCGGCGATCAGCAAAATCAAAATTATTATAAAATATTTCATCCCGCTAAAAACCCTTGTATTTAATTATTCTCGATATAAATCGTTCGCATCCTCCCATCAGCTAAAATCTCCAACGTGGTTTATCTTCAATCCTTGATTGTTCTCTTCTTATAAATTATCACAACACTGATGCCCAAAGCAACCATGACTGTGAACAGCGCGACCAAGGCAACAAGCTTGCCCCAGCTCTGCAAAAACACGGCGATTCCGCCGAATACGGCCGACAAAAAATACAAAAACAGGACTGCCTGGCGCTGGGTAAGACCAATGTCGAGCAAACGAAAATGTAAATGTTTTTTATCGCCTACGAAAGGCGACGCACCAAACCACAGGCGTCTAAATATGACCCAGGCCGCATCCATTATGGGAATGCCGAGAACCAACAGCGCGGTCGCGATTTTTCCACCGGAGATGACTGCCAAGACAGCGATCATAAAACCCGTAAACGTGCTGCCGCCTTCGCCTAAAAAAATCTTAGCCGGATAGAAATTGTGCGGTAAAAACCCGAGGCATACAGCTGCAAAAATAATTGCCAAAAAAGCCGTAGTAGTCTGGGCAATATGCGGTGCTAAGGAGAGTGCAAAAATCACAATGCCGGCAATCCCGGAAATGCCGCTGACCAGGCCATCCATACCGTCCAAAAACTTAGTAGTATACGTCATGCCCATGATCCACAAAAAAACCACGAGACTGCCGAGTATTGGATATGGACCGATCTTGTATTGATCGAGGATAATGTCGCCGCCCAGCGGATTTGTAATGTAAGAGATGTGCGTGCCAGCTAGAACCACGAAAAGAGAGGCTACGGTCGGAAAGACAATCTGCACCCAGGCAGGCAAATCATATTTATCATCAAGTATCCCCCCGATAATTAAAAACAGACCGCCTAAAAGCATAGCCGCGATCCGCATGGACTCGACCTCGTCAGTAAATCCGAAAAACGCCAAAACAACAACTGCCGCGGCAAAACTCACGTAGAGCGCCACCCCGCCGAGCTTGGGCTGAGGCAAGGTATGAATTTTCCGATCCATGTCCGGCAGGTCATGCACTCCCAGGCGGATCGCAATTTTCCGGACCCATTTCGTGACGTAAAACGAGGCAATAAAAAATACGAGAAAAAATAGAATGAAACGCATCTACTTTCCTTTCTGAAAAATCATTGCAGGGTCTTCGATCTGGGTTTTACGCGCCTTGGGGCTGACCCAAAACCCGAGATAGCGGCCGAACATCATCCGCGTTTGGGCGTCAATGGCCGGGGCCGAGCCGAAAATAGTGGAAACCAACGGCACAAAAATCCACTGAAAAATCATATTAAACGACCGCCATCTTGATAAATGAGCGGGCCGCGGCGGGATCATCACCAGGTTGATATAAACCGAGAGAATCAAAAATACTGTAGCGACTTGCATCATGGACCGCGTGAGCAGAGGCAAATTGTAAAGCAGCACATTTTCCGCAAGCTTATCCCCGCCCAGCAGAAGTGGCAGCCACCCTAAGATAGCGATCATAATCGAGGCTGTGGCCCAGAAATAATAGCCCTCGACCATCCGTTCAATATAGATGAATTTTTTCCACCATGGAATTTTGCTGTCCTTGAGAGCGTTGGTGACAAGGTATGGAATATTTTCCGAATTGCCCCATGCCCAGCGCCGTTTTTGCTTGTATTGCCCAACAAGCGTACGAAGATAGGTTTCATCAAGCATCGTATCTAGGGACACTGTTGTGAAAAGCGGTACTGCTCGGTAATCGCCGTGATAATACAGCCAGCAGCGCCAAAAAATCTGCGAATCATCGGCGATAACGTCGACTGGCCAAAAATCTACGTCCACGAGCGCGCGGAGCGGCATAGCATGCGAAGAAAATGTTACCAACCGGTCAGGACGCGAGGCTTCGACCATCTGCCAAAACGAATTGGCCACAGCCACGATTCTGGTGATCGCTGGTGCATCCCAAATGTTATTGTTATAAACCGGCATTGGCTGGAAACTCGTGCGGTAAGGTTTTTCTGCTGTCAAAAACGCGTACGTCAGATAAGAAAAATAATCTTTGGAAACTACTGTGTCCGAATCAAACGCGGAAACAATTATATTCTCCATGGGAATTTTCAACTCTTCGCGAAAAATGGCAACGGCGCGGCGGGCAGCATACGTGAGATTGGCTCCTTTGGCTTTGATCTCCCCTTCTATGCCGTCCGGATGCATGAACACTTCGAAACGCAAAAATTTATCACTATACCGCTCCCTGAGGATGCGGCTGTTTTCCAAAGCGAGATCCCGATCACGCTCCTCAGTAGCCAACGCGAAAAATATCTGCTCTTTCGGAAAATTGGAAGAGGCAATAGAACGAACTGAGCTTTCCAAGACTGTTAGACTCTCTTTATAGGTCGGGAGTAAAACCAGATGATAAATTTGCCGAGGATCAAGCGCGCGATCAGTGAAATCGATTTTATTCAAGCGAAAGAGTTCGTGTTTCAGATCCACGACGTTTTTTCGTGAGGAGGCCTCAAGAATTTCCTTGCGAAGCTGCTTTTTGTATCCTTCGAGGTCTGCGAGACTTTCCATTCGTTTGCGCCAGTCATGGTTGGCGTGCAAACGCAATTTGGAAAAACTCGAAAACAAATGCATCGCAGTATTGACAGCCTTGAGAACCCAGTACAAATCAAAAAGGATAATGTATATTGCCACGAGAAAAGGCACGAAATAGGAAAACACAATCGCCCCGGCAAAGGTCAGCCAGGTGAGGAGAGCTGGAACAATCTCCAAAAAACGGTACAATGTAGTCTTGGATTGTTTAGGCATTCAGCACGATTAACGAGAGCGCGGCGGCAGAGAGAATCAATTGCAGGACAATGCTTCCGAAACTCAAAAAATAGCTGAAAAGTTTTTCCCGGGAATAAAGTTTGACGGCCAAAAGCGTATTGATAGCCAGGAGAACGAGCCCTGTGAGAGGAATCTCATAAACTTGACGGGCAGTCCCCAGGTAATCTATCCCATACGCAACATTAAAATGCAGGGGAATTTTTTCCGCTGACCAGCCAAATTTGCCAGCAAGCATCAGCCATAATATAATGTTTAAAATGGCGGAAATTACAAAAGAAACAAAAATTAATCTGTCCTTAAACATTTGCATATTATAACACAAAAATGCGTCCCGTTAGAAATCAAGAAAATCCTATTTTTAATGCTGACCCATCAGATAAATTTCTAACGGGGTGAACAAATTTCTCAAAGAAAATTTTGTCTTACTTTGCATCCTAGCTGCGGCGGCTATATTCCGTTTTGTGCTAATAGACAGCCTTCCCGGCGGTTTGTTCCCGGACGAAGCAGCTAACGGACTGGATGTAAATTCCATACTTTCCGGTGATCTCAAACCGTTCTATGAAAGAGGTAATGGCCGCGAGGCCCTGTTCTTTTATATTATTAGCGTTATGGTGGCGTATTTTGGACGCGGTCCGTGGCAGCATCACGCGGTCTCTGCCAGCTTTGGTTTTTTTGCGGTTCTGGCAACGTATTTTTTAACGAAGCGTTTATTCGGAAAAAACGTGGCCTACCTCACTGCTTTCTTTATGAGTGTCTCGAGTTTTGCGGTAACTATCTCCCGTACTGCTTTCCGTGCAAATCTCGTTCCCCTATTTACCACGCTAACCATTCTTTTCATTGTCAAAACCTGGCAGGAAACTGATCCCAAAAAACGCTATTGGCCTGCCGCGCTTGCCGGAATCTCCTTTGCCCTCGGCTTTTATACCTACATTTCTTACCGGATGATGATCCCACTTCTCATCGCATTCAAATTGGTATTGATAATTGCTTACCGGGATCGAATTAAGGAAATCTTGCGCGAATATTGGAAACCAAAACTCATCGCCGCAGCCGCTTTTCTGGTGACGATTTTCCCGCTAGCGCATTATTTCTGGACGCATCCCGGCAGCTTCGTAGGACGCGCGGGACACGTTTCGATTTTTTCCCGGGATCTCAACGACGGCGATGTTCTTGGGACATTATGGCGGGTGTTCAAGCTTACCATACTTGGATTTTTTACTGATGGCGATATTAATTGGCGTCATAATGTTTCAGGTTTTCCATTTCTGTCCCCTGTTCTGAGCATCTTTTTTGCGGTTTCGCTCGTAGTGTTTACTGTCACGGGCCTGAAATTCCTCAAAGACGCCTGGCAAAAAAAATTGGAAATAAAAACTTTTTCCATGGCGCTTATCGCTGCGTGGTTTTGGGCGATGCTGGTTCCCGAGGTTACGACCGCAGAGGGAATCCCCCATGGCCTCCGGCTCATTGGCGTAATGCCCGCAATGTTTATCATGGCCGCCTGGAGCGTAAATTGGGTTTGGGAAAAATTAAGGAATTATACAGGGCCACATTCGCGCACAGTGATCGCTATGCTGTTTTTATCCTTTATTTTTATTTACAATTTTGCTTTATATTTTGGGGTCGCGGCAAATTCTCCCGAATACTACTACGCGTTTCGATCTGACCTAACTGTTGTCAGCGGCTATTTGAACAAGTATGGAAACCAATCAAACACTTTTCTATCATTGGACAAATTTTCCGTACAAACTGTTGATTATCTAACCACTGAGACGGGAAACCCCTACACTTTGGTAAATCCAGCCGATACTTGGCAACTAAAACTCCAGAGCGGCGATCAGGTTGTATTCACAATGTCAACGCTCTTTGATCGCATCAGATTTCGCCAGTATCACCCTGATGCAAAAATCATCAGCCAGGTAAAAAATAGATTTGGCCAGGTAATCATGGAAGTCTACCAGGAACCATGAAAAGTACTATTCTTTATTACTCTTCCCTGACGAGGGGAGAGTGCCCCGAGTGTAATCACGAGGGGGAGAGAGGTCTATGATTTACATAATCCTGATAGTTTCCGCTTTACTCCGTTTTTACAATAACACGGCAGTAGCACTGTGGCATGACGAGGCGTTTTCTGCTTTGTATATCCGCTATCCATTGGGGGAGATGATACAGAGGATTATTCTGGATGTGCATCCTCCGCTTTACTATCTGGTTTTGCGCCTCTGGGCAATGTTTGCCGGCAACAGTTTGTTTTCTTTGCGCCTGCTTTCGATAATCTTCGGCGTGCTGACAGTCTGGGCCGGGTATATGTTCGTCAAAACCGCGTTTTCGGCCCAAGGCCGATCCGCCTCGGGCGGAGGCAAATTACCTCTTGTAGCAGCTTTCCTGCTGGCAATCAATCCGTTCCAGATCCAATACGCTTTAGAAGCGCGCATGTACACGCTGGGCACTTTTCTGATCCTGCTGGCCTCGTATTTCCTGGTTAAAGCTCTTGTCAGGGATGTACACTCGACTAGAAAAAAATATTGGGTCGGTTTCACTCTCGCGGTGGCTGGGTGTTTATATACCCATTATTATCTGGTATTTTCCGTGGCAGCGCTTGGGCTTTATATTCTATTTGATGTGTTTACCACGCGACGATTCAAAAATTTACTGCCCGCAGTGCTTTCCGCACTTGCCGTAACAGTCCTCTATATTCCCTGGTTGAAGAGTTTCTTTGAACAGGCCTCCCGCGTCCAAGCCTCGTACTGGATCCCTGCCATGGACCGCTGGAGCGTTCCTGGGACAATCTGGAAGATGGTCTTCGGCGGACAGGGCATCCGGCCCCTGGTGCTCGTCATTGCCAGCGTGGTGACACTGGCAATAATCGTTTATTTTCTCAGGCGGGTTCATTCTCAAGAGAAATGGCTTGTATTTCTGGCGTTGGCTGTACCTTTTTTAGCTGCAGTGCTGATCTCCATGAAATCCAATCTCTACCTTGATCGGTATTTTGTTTTTGCGTCGCTATATTTTACAATTTTAATTGCAGCTGCGCTTTATAAATTACCCAATTTTTTTCTTCGCTGGGGAGCGCTCATTCTACTGTCTGTCGCAATTTTGTTTGCGTTTTTCAAAAACTGGGAGCTCCTCAACATTCACAACAGCCCCGGAATGGCAGCGGCCTCAGAGGTAATAAATCTGCAAGCGCAAAAAAACGACAAGATCATTGTCGGCTCGAGTTTTATCTATTTTACATTTAAATATTACAACGAGACTCTGATTGCGCCACAATTGATTTCTGACCGGCCAATAAAAGACATCCCACATTTCTCCGGTACCGCCATCCTAACTGATGATGATCTGATCCTCGACCTCAACAAATTCGCCAAAGGCCAGGAGGTCTGGCTTCTCTGGACTACTGGCTTTGGCGGCTCCAAACCGAGCCTTCCCAGAAATTGGAAGCAGCTCTCTGAGCGCAAATACGCCGACTCCCCCGGCTTCAAGGGCGAGATTTACGTCAATAAATACGAAGTAAACTAGCAATCACTTTCGCTATTGAATGACTGTGCCCTTAAAACTCTTTCCGGCGAGAAAGTTTTGGAAATTTTTTAGATTGCGGCCGTCCATGGTCACGACTTTTAATCGTAATCGGGCAGCAGTACTTGCCGTGAGGGAATCAAATGGCATATGACGGCCGGGGGTTTTTACGGAGCCGAACTGTTTGCGTAAATCTGCCCAGCTCATCTCGCGAATAAGCCTGGCATTTCGGAATTTTCTCGGATCCTTGTCGTAGACCCCCGCAACGTTCGTGAGGTTGACAATGGTCCTAGCACGAAATTTCTCGGCAAATTTCACGGCGGTGCTGTCCGAGGTGCCGCCTGGCTCCAGACCGCCGACGCAAATAGAGATGGCTTTTTTTAGCTGCCCTACCCTGCCATCAAGACCAATGACCTCCGGACTGGCGTCTTTGCCGAAGACTGCCCGCAAAAAATACGAATGCAGATGATTGGTCTTGATGCCGATCCAATCAAGATCTTCGTTAGTAGGGTTGGAAATGCTGCGCGCAGCATCCTGATAACTCCGGCAGGTTTGCCCTCCCCCGGGAATAATTAAAAATTTATCACCACCGGCAGCGGCTTTTAGGATAACCCGTTTGAATTCTTTAATAAACCTTGTATTGAGCTTATCGGGAACAATTAGTGAACCACCGATAGAAATGACATGTATCATAATGATGGGTTTGTTGAAGTTGCGTACTCCGGCGCGCAGGGCGCGTCCTTATAACAATAATACGCTTTATCGGATAAACGCAAATCAATGTAGGAAAGTCCGGTATATGTCTCTTGTCTGATTTCTCGGCTAAGAATCAGGCTTAGACTCTCCAACTGCTGCTTAGGACCTGCTTCCAGATCAAAAATGACGTTAAAGCCGATCGCGGTTCTGGCGAAAATGTCCTGGCTTTTCACCCCTGGAATGCTGAAATGCGAATAATTGGTCTGATTTATGCTCGTCGTCCAGTCCTTGCGGATTTGCTCAATAAACCCCAAGATCGAGGAAATCGGGAGCCGTTCTCCATTTTTAACCGGAGCTACGGTTGAATCCACTATTAAAATTTGCGAAAATACTTCCGGCGTATAGGTAGGGATTTCCTGAAATACAACTCCGTCCTGGTCCAAAAGAAAATATTTGGCTCCGGTCTGCCAGACGTAAATCGGTTCGCGCTCTTCGAGGGCTAGTCCCAGCCCATTCGGCCATTTCTTTTTAAAAATCTTTATTGAGCGCACCTCAGGCAATTCTTGCTGGATTTCCGAAAGCAAAGAAGATTTATTGAGAACTAAAATATGATTCTTGGGGATAACGTAAAGTAAATGCTCGTTCTGCATGCGCGAAAGCACATCCTTAATCTGCTCTGCGCTTGGTCCCGGCTCGCTGACTACGGCGGTCTTGACCAAAAATCTTTGTGAGACAGTCAAAAAATAAACTATTGCCAAAATTAAGGCCAGCACCGCAGCGCGCTTCCAGCGAAAACGCAAACGGGAATCACGCTCATAGCCTCGCGCTTTGGCCAGCTTTTCCTGGAACTCGGGTTTACGGAAGCGATTTTCGCGGGCCACGTTTATTCTCCGCTTTTTTTTATTTTTAGTTTCGCAGAACCCGCAAGTTTTAAAATATCTGAATCGAAAACTGTTGTATACTGATTGCGCTCTTTGTGCGCCTCAACGGCACAATCTACAAGTTTTTGCAGAAGCTCTCCAAGCTTCACGCCGCTTTTCTCCCATAAGTGATGATAAACGGTTCCGGGCAAGGGATTGATCTCGTTGGCAAAGTATTTGCCTGTCTGGCGATTCAGCAAAAAATCAAACCTCGCTATTCCGGTGCAACCAAGCAACTTGAAAATCCTAACTGACAAATCGCGGATTTCACCTGTTATTTTTTCGTCAATTCCGGCGGGTATCACCAAGCTCTTGGTAGATTTCCCAGTTTGGGCTCCACCGTAATATTTATCTTCATAAGACAATAATTCTTTTGTATAAACAGATTCCTGCAACAACGAGGCAATTGGCTCTTTATTGCCAATTACGCAGCAAGTGATATCCGCCAAATTTTCTACTGCTTCTTCAACTAAAACGGTGTTACCGTAGTGCAAAGCCACATCGATAGCATTCTCTAACTCTTTCTCGGTTTTTACTTTAGTGATCCCAATCGAAGATCCCAGAAGCGGCGGCTTGACGAACATAGGCCATTTCAATTTTGAAGTCACCCCGGTCATAACAGCGCGTCTGTCTGCTTGCCACTCTTGCACAGTAGAGTTGAAAAACTCCGTCGTGGCGATCCCCTGCGCTTTATAAAACAGCTTTGTCAGAATCTTATCCATGGCTACAGCACTACTCGGAACATTGCAGCCCACATAAGGGACATTAAACATCTCAAAAAGTCCCTGAGCCGTACCATCCTCGCCGTTGGCGCCATGAAAAGCTGGGAAAACGAGGTCAATGACAATTTCTTTTCCAGCCAGGCCCTTCTTTTTGAAAACCAGTTTGCCGTTCGATTTTTCCAAATCTAGATAATACTGCCTGAATTTTCCCTCTCCTCGTGAGGAGAGGGTTGGGGTGAGGTTGGTGAAATGCTTAATATTTCCCAATTCCTCACCAATGAGCCATTGCCCCTTTTTGTCAATATAAACAGCCGATACAATGTATCCCAGCCCTTTCAAACCGGAAATTATAAGCTCCCCGGTAATAATCGAAATATCATGTTCCGGGCTGCGGCTTCCAAAGAATACGCCAATATTTTGACTCTTTTGCAATTCCATAGATAAAGTCTACCATATTAGCTTAAAAACACGGAAGCTCACACTCAGCGCGCGGGGCGCCAAATGTGAGCTAGATGTCATGCTTGACCTGACGCCGGGACAGTGGGCGATAACTCTTCCAGATACAGCGAGAATTCGTACTTCGCAAACCCAAACACGTGATGTCGATTCTGTCTGGGTTTCCAAGTAGGATCGCCAGTATCGATCGCGCTCCACTTCGCCCCGAAATCTACGGCAATAATCCATTGCCCTTTTGCACTCCCTACAGTGCATTTCTCGGCTTTCGTGACTTTTCCTTCATCCCCAGTTGAGAGTCGTGGAAAAGACCGGCCATCCTTCACTCGGAACTTTTTCCCAACCAAAGCCTCAGCCTCTTCTTTCGTAAAGTGCTCCATTTATTGCCTCCAATTGGACTTGTATTGTGTGGACATTATTACCCCGTAAGCTTGACGAGTCAAGGCAGGACAACCATATGTCGATCGACATATGGTTGTCTAATTCTCAAATCTAATAACTATCCCACGATCGTGGGATAGTTATTCAAACGACTTATAGATAATTATCGGGCCAGTCGTTTTGGAACAAAATCACGTCCCCTTTTTTCAGGATATTTGGGAGAGCCGCGTGCGCTTCCAATGCGCTGTCAAACCAGATGACTTTATGCTTATCTAGTTTTTCGGCAATGAACGGAGTTACGGAATTTTTTATTAAAATTACCAGGTCAGCTACCGAAGCGAGCTGCCCGCCAATATTATTATGAATTTCTTTAACCTTCCTGCCTCCCTCTACAAGCCCTGGGGTGATATATATTTTCCGCCGGCCTTCAAATTTTGAGAGGACTTTTATCGCCTCGCGGACACCGTCGGGATTGCCGTTATAACTGTCGTCAATGACTGTAATCCCGTTTGGATTTTCGATCTTTTCCAATCTGTGCGGGACGGGTTTGATTTTGGCGATCCCTGCCAGAATTTCCTGATCCTTCATCCCTAATTCTTTGGCAATTATAACACAGGCATTTATTACAGCCCAGATGTATTCCCCGAGAATTGTGACAGCCGGATATTCAAGCAGCCTCTCAGTGGCTTTATAGAATCGGATGCCGCGCGCGCCGATAAAATATTTGTAATGCTCATGCACGAGAGTGTCATCATTGTTGAGAACTATCAAAGCCTCAGGCTTGGCGTTTTCTACTATTTCAAATTTGGCTTTGATCGTGTTCTCAAGGCTCCCAAACCGCTCCAGATGCGCTTCGTTGATCCCGGTTAGAATGGCAACATCCGGCTGGGCTATTTCACAAAGTACCCGAATGTCTCCACGGTGATATGCACCCATTTCCAGGACAAAAATTTCGATTTTGGGATTAAGCTCGCTTATTATAAGCCGAGCTATGCCAACTGGCGTATTGATATTTTCTGGGGTCTTTAGAACTTTAAATTTCTCGCCGAGGATGGTTGCTAGAACCTCTTTCATTGTGGTTTTTCCGTAACTTCCAGTGATTCCGATGATTTTGAGTTTTGGAAATTGTTCAAGTTTTGTTTTCGCGCGTCTGACCAAAAAGTATTTAATAAAAAGGTCAGTAGGACGCAAAATCAGCACTGCCAAGCTCAAAAAAACAAAATGAAAAAAACACAGCACCAAAAATAAAAATACAAACACCAGAGGAAATATGCCCAGATAAATCTCTGATTTCATCAATGGCAGAAGGGCCAGATATGATGCCGCAATCTGCAGGGCCATCGCGAAAATAAAAACCGCTGCAAGCTTTGGCGTCCAGACCAGCTTTTGGCGAAAGCCTTCCCTGGAGAAAGGTTTTGCTGTCACCACGCGCAAATACCGCCTGAGATTATAATTCTCCAGCTGCAGCAGATATAAGAATCGTTTTACTGCTCTGAACATTTTACCCTTTTAAAAAATCCCGCAAAGATTCGACAAATTTTTCACGTTCATCAAGAAAGCTAAAATGTCCAGCTTCATTGAAAACTATCAAATGAGAATGTCGAATGTTCTGTTTCAGCCACATCGCCAGCATCATCGGCGTATCCTCGTCCTTACCGCCCCAGACTATTAATGTCTCCTGGCGGATAAAACGAAGCAGGGCGGTCAGATCCTCGTTGACTACCTTTACAAAAGTGTCCTTGAGCTCAGGCGTGACCGTGTAATCCTCAGCACCGATCGCTTTATAGATTCCAGGCCGGAGGTTTTTCAGTCCAGGCAATTTGAAGAAAGGGCGTGCGATTTTGGAAAAAAACCGAAAGACCTCTCGCTTATTTTTATTGTGAAAATTAAACCCGGCACTGTCCACAAGCACGAGTTTTTTTATGAGCTCCGGTTCGGTGGACGCAAGCTTGATCGCCACTCGCCCGCCGAACGAATGCCCCACAAGAGCGACAGCAACCTTATTACTCTCCCCTGGCGAGGGGAGAGTGCCCCGAGGTACTCCTCGGGGGAGAGAGGTTACAGGGTTAACGATTTTTTCAATAAATCCCCTAACAATCAGAGCATAATCATGGAGGTTAAAAGTATGTTTCGGTTTTTCGGATTTGCCAAACCCAGGCAGGTCAACCGCAAAAAGCTGATAAGAATCCCCGAGGTCAGCCATGGCCTGTTTCCAGACCCCGCTCTCCGAACGCCAGCCATGTAAAAAAACAACCGTGGGGCCGGCTGGATCATCTTGCTCATTCGTCAGGTAATTAACGAGCTGGTTTGCGATCACTATTTGCTTTTCGACCATAAAATCTCACTATTAAGTACGATGCCGCTGTCCAGATAAGTAAATCTGTAATTATTTTAGATTTATCTGCTGATGTCATAGGACTATAACCATTACTGGAAACTGTCAGTGGAAACCCTATACGTGAAGAGAAAGAACACTCCGGAATCCCAATCTGTCCACCTTCCGGACAAGCCCATCCTCTATCGTGTCTGGATAGGACAATAACAATTACGTTTAATAGAAGTGCCAAGATCAATATTGATAGAATCTTTTTCATCTACTAATTACCTCCTTGCCTACAAATTCCTGTAAAACTTTCGGAATCTTTATAGAACCATCCTCCTGCTGGTTATTCTCTAAAAGAGCGATGAGGATCCGTGGGCTGGCGATCATGGTATTATTGAGGGTGAAAGCAAATTTGGTCTCGTTTTTCTCTCTATAGCGAATATTAAGCCTGCGCGCTTGCCAATCAGTTAAATTGGAATTTGAATGTGTTTCTCCGTAGGCCTTCCTGGCTGGAAACCAAGACTCTATATCATACATTTTGTATTTTCCGGCTCCCATATCGCCCGTGGCGATCTGAATGACGCGATGCGGCAGTTCCAGTTCGCGGAGCAGTTCGCGGGCTGAATTATTTATTTCCAAAAACAGCTTTTCTGATTCTTCTAGATCAGCTTTACAAATCACCACCTGCTCGACCTTCATAAATTCATGCACGCGGTAAATACCCCGTGTGTCTTTGCCATATCCGCCAACCTCGCGCCGATAACATGGAGAAATCCCGCAGAGCTTGATTGGCAACTGTTTTATATCCAATACCTCGTCGGCGTGATAAGCGAGCAATGACGGTTCTGCTGTTCCAGCTAAATATTTTACTTCTTTGACTTTGTCATTGAATTCTTCCACTTCATATATTTCTTGCCTGCCGAAAGGAAAATGCCCACTGCCGACAAGCGCGAACTCTTTGACCATAGTCGGGGTCTGCATAGGCGTAAAGCCTTTTTCAATGAGTTTCTTGAGGGCTAAATTCATGAGGCCCAAATGCATCAGTAAGCCCTCGTTCTTCAAAAAATATCCGCGAAAACCCGCAACCTTCACTCCGCGTTCCAGATCGAGAATATCCAATGATTTGCCAAGCTCAATGTGGTCTTTGATATCAAAATCGAACTCTGGCTTCTCGCCCCATTCATCAACCACAATAAAATCTTTTTCTCCTCCAATAGGTGAATCTGCAGAGGGGATGTTCGGCACAATGAGCATCAGCTCTCGAAATTCATTTTCCAGCTTTGCAAATTTAGCCTCGTCTTCTTTAATCGCATCACCCAATTTTTTCAATTTTTCGATTTCCTCAGGACCAGGTTTGGCTTTGGAAGATTTTTTTAGCTCTGACCGCTGTTCGTCAATCTCGTTCTGGAGCTTGCGGCGTTTTTCATCGACATCCAAAAGCTCACCAAGTTCAAGCTCCATACCCTTGTCTTTGATGGCCTTTTTTACGGCCTTTTCATTTTCCCGAATAAATTTGATATCCAACATACTATTTCGTTATTTAACCTCTTCAAATTCTCCAGTTTTTTTATTCTTGTGGCAATTATCATGAGTTAAGTATCGCCCATTCATAGCAATATAAACCCCTGGCTTCAGGATCTGAACAAAAGCGATGGCACTCCCGAGATTAAAAAGACCATCAGAACTGCCGAATTTGTAAGGAACCATTGCACCAGTCAATACAACAGTTTTATTCTTTGCTTTTTTGGCGATTACTTTTGCAGTTTCCACCATTGTATCCGTACCATGCGTGATGATAATCCTGTCTTCGCTTGCTTTTAAAATATTTTCCGCAACTGCTTCCCGATCCGCTTCGGTCATATCAAGACTATCAATCATCATTAATGTACGGATGTCAACTGGTACACGAGAGCGCCCAAGTGTAAGCATTTCCGGTAGATGGGTATCTTTAAATAACAATTGAGCAGTTAATTCATCATACTCTTTGTCAAAAGTTCCCCCAGTAACAAATATTCTTATTTTCATAATGAAACTAATTAAGATAGGGCTCTAGTTTTAATAATAGCTCCTTGCACACCTGCCTGCGGTGATTGATTTCCTCGTGATCTTCTTCCAGCAAATCAATGTAAAATTTGTCATATTTCGGCAAAAATAGCACAGAACGGTAAGGAAAGCCTTCGACCATCGTTGGACTCGCCTTTTCTGGAATTATACCCTCTATGGCATTTTCCACAAAGATCGTTTCCCTCTCGACCGGCAGATACACACAAACTGCCAAAACCAGCTTTGCCTTGCGATTTGTCTGTCCTTTCATTGCCGTCATCAGCGTATCAATCCGGTCCTTGTCTGTGCCGTGCGGGCCGACCCAGCGCTTGGATTCGATGCCCGGCCGACCGTCGAGGGCATCTACCTCAAACCCGCCGTCATCTGCAAGCGTCGGGTATTCTGTGCGCTCGGCATAGAATTTCGCTTTCAAAAGAGCATTGTCGCGGTAAGTCTCCCCTATCTCCAGCGGCTCATCCATAAGTAATCCCAAATCCCGCAAGCTTACTGCCTCCAGATTCGCATGCTGTAAATATTTTTTGTAATCAGCGATTTTTCCCGAATTCGTTGTTCCAAGCAATAGCTTCATTTCTTCTTAGGCTTTTTATTATCAGAAAAGTCGATCTTTGTTCGCTCTGATAAATATATGTTATCTCCATACTCTTTTCGAGCTTCCGCAATTCTACGAGAAGCATCATCTAAAAACAAAGGATAATCTGTGAGATTTGCTTTTAACTTAACAGGTTCAGACATCCCGGAAGCCTCGTGCATATTATCTGCAATAAGCCGCACGCATGCTTTAATAAGCTCGCCATATGCCTCTGCTGTTAATTGCTCATCAAAATGAAAGCCTCTATTTTCGGCTATGGTTTTAATCTTTGCCCATACTTTCTCTTTATTTTCTTTAAAGGTCGCGCCCCTGTATCTGTCTTCTTCTTCGTCACTATCTGCAAGCACAATAAGGCGATCTCCCAATATGTCTTTTAATTTTGTAATCGTTTGCGTATAAGGTTTTTCTTTTTCACGAAAATCATGAACGAACTCTGCATCAATCGCCGGTGCAAATGCCACCATTAGCTCGTTTGAATTTAGCTTGACTGCCTCAGCCTGTTCGACATATCTATTCATAAGTCTATTTACACCCTTGTGCATTGCAGCAAAGGCATTATCTTTCATCATCCATCCAGGGTGCACTAAAAAATGGACTTTTGAGATTCTTTTTTCCTGTTCGTGTAGTTCAGGCGCACCTTCGCCACGGCGTCGATTCATAGATGATTATATTTCTTAATTACAATTTATAATCCTAATTCTCCGCTTATTTTCTGCATCTCCCGCAAACAAATTTCCATAAGCTCTTCGAGTTTCATACCAAGCAGCAGCTCGACCTGTTTCATTATCTCTCGATCCGCGCCGGCGGCAAAAGATTTCGAGGCGAATTTCTTCATCGCGGAATCGAGATTGACGGATGCGAGTTTTTTTTCGGGTGTAACCAAAGCACACGCCACCAAAAACCCGGTCATGGTTTCGCCTGTCAGTAAAGCTTTGTCGAGGAGCGTCGCAGGGGGGATCCCATGTTCCGGATTGTGAATTTTAACGGCTTCGCAAATCTCCGTGTCTATTGCGGCGTTCATGAGTATTTCGTATCCTTTCAGCGAATGCATTTTAGGGTCTTTGGTTTCGTCATAATCTATGTCATGCAGTAGCCCGGCAATGCCCCATTTGTCCTCGTCTTCTCCGAATTTTCTGGCTAGCCCGCGCATGAGCGCTTCCGTTGCCAGCATATGTTTTAGGAGGTTTGGGGTTTTAACGTGTTTATACAAAAGCTTCAGAGCCTCATCACGACTCGGCACCTTACCATTTGCACGAGCAGACGAAACAGCAGGTTTGGGATTGTTTTCACCACGAGACTCATATAGCGGCAGGTCTTTGGTCAAAGCTTCGACTACGGATTTTTTTCCAAAAACCAGAACCCCCAGATATTCCACGTCTTTTCTTTTTTTCTTTTTGGTCAAATCTATTACTTTTCGATCATCAGTCGTTTCGATCATTTCCCTTATAAACTCGCTGACCTCCAGCCCCGCCTCTTTGGCGCTGTCCGCGAGCTGTGCGATTGCCTCGCTTGACGGGGCAGTTTTAATCATGATCGCGTGCTGAATATTCAGTTTTATTTTCTCATCATCGCTCGTGATTATTTCGTCTTGATAAAGCAACTGCCGGCCAACCCGAGCCGCAAAAGCCGCATTAAGATGAGCCATAGTGTTCATTTCCTGCCATGGTTCAAGTTCTGCAGCGCTATTTATCACAGCCACGGCCATTTTGGTCTCTTTAGCCTTACCTTCTAGCGATGCTTCCTCTTTCATTGGCGGGAAAATCACGGTTTCGCGAATAGATTTATCCATGAGCACTGCAAAAAATCTTTCTGACATCCCAAAACCAGCTGCCGGTGGCATGCCGTACTCGAGAGCTTCAACAAAATCCTCATCCAATTGTTGTGCCTCCTTGTCCCCTGCCGCGCGCAGTTTCATCTGAGTTTCAAATCGCTCGCGCTGATCAATGGGATCATTCAACTCCGAGAAACCCTTTCCCAGCTCAGTTCCCCAAGCCATGATCTGTAGCCGCTCCACACGGCTTGGATCACTGGAACTTCGCTTGGCCAAAGGCTCAACCTCAACAGGCGGATCAATCAAAAATCCCGACTCAATGAGTGTCGGCCGAACAGATTTTTTGTATATGAGATCGATAAGCCGACCTTTATCCGCGAATTTCTCGTATTTGATTTTCAATTTATCCGCAGCTGTTTTCAAATCGTTAACAGTAGCTTTGTGCAAATCGAGTCCAACGTTCTTTTTAAACAATTCATAATAATCATACTTCTTCCACGGTTTTCCCCAGTCTATTTCCACTCCCTGGCTTTTGACCCTTGTCGTTCCTAACAGGTTTTTTATAATTCTCTGGTAAAGTTCTACAAGCATCTCCATCATGTCATGATAATCAGCGTAAGCCCAGTAAAACTCCATCTGCGTGTAGTCCTGCAAATGCTCCGTGGATATCCCCTCATTGCGGAAAATCCGGCCGATCTCAAAGACTTTTTCATAACCGCCAACCAGAAGCCGCTTCAATGGCAGCTCCAAAGAGATGCGCAAATAAAAATCTCGGTCTAGGGCGTTGTGGTGCGTTACGAACGGCTCGGCTTCGGCTCCGCCAGGCACGCTTTCCAAAACCGGCATTTCCACCTCAAGAAAGCCTTTTTCAATCATGAAATCACGGACAGTTTTCCAAAAAACTGATTTTTTTCGGAACATCTCTCGCACGTCGGGATTGGCCAGCAGATCAAGATAGCGTTTGCGCAGTCTCGTCTCCACATCTTTCAAGCCATGGTATTGATCGGGAAGCGCGCGCAGGCTTTTGGTAAGAATTCTAAAATCTGAAAGTAAAATCGTTTTTTCCCCAGCTTTGGTTTCCAGAAGCATACCGTGAGCCTCAAAAATATCGCCAATGTCAAAACTGTCAAAAGCTGCGAATTTCTCTTTACCCAAATCTTCCTGCCTCAGCATAAACTGCATAGAGCCAGATTCATCTTCTATATTCCCAAAAATCAGGCCGCCATGAGCGCGCAGTGCCTTAATGCGCCCAGTCAGGGCAATTTTCTTTTTGCCTTTTGACAGCTTGGCAAAATCTGTCAACGCCTCGGCCACTGTCTGGGTCCGCTCCCCTTTTGCCGGGTACGGATCAACGCCTGCAGCTTTTAATTTCTCCAGTTTTTTCAGCCTATCCTGGTAAAGTTTTTCTTCTTTTTCCGTAGCCATATATACCATAAATTATAACATAAATTCAGCTATAACTATAACTCGCCCTTCTGCGGGTGAAATGCTAAGATATGGGGCAAGGAGGAATTTATGTGGATTTTCGAAATTGGGTTATTGCTTCCGATTGTATCGTTGGTCGGTATGGTTGTGTGTCTAACGATCATATTCTGGGTACTGCTGGATGAGCTCACGGATCACAAATCCAGTGAATGGGCCAGGAGATATTTAAAATGGATTCACGAATGTCAGGCGGTTGCCAAGGTAGTCGCTGCAGGTTTGACAGTCATCCTATTGATACCGACGGCAATCGCTTTTGTCTTCTCTGGACTGATCTTTCTCATGCTCTTAGCCATTATCGCTAATGCGGGACTCGCCTGGGTATGTTCGATAATGGTGGCTAAATGGCTCGGACGTAAATCAAGAACGATGCTTGGGAAAAATCAACTCATTTGCGCGAGCCTTTGAGGAAGAACTATGAACTGGACAAAAATGATTCCACAACTGGAAGCGGAATCGCGTCGCCGGCAATGGACTAGACGACAAATTACCTAAGGAGAAGTGTATGGCTATCGAAGTGCTTGCGATCCATCATGTAGGAGTCCGTATTGACCCGGCCAAGGTTGATGAAACTCGTAAGTTTTATCTCGATGTGTTAGGCTTCAGCGCTGACCTCGGCCGTCCAAATTTTTCGGTCGGGGGAGATTGGATCAATGTCGCCCGTTCCGCTCAGATTCACACCATGGCCGTTGCGGGAAACGAGGAACGATTTCCCGGCGACCCCACGCTCCCACATATCGCGTACGCTGTCGAGGATATCGAAGAAGCACGTTTGGAACTAGGAAAGCTCGGGATTAGACATTGGGTTTCTGACAACGAAACCGCCCGACTGAGACAAGTCTTCTTTGATGACCCGGCTGGCAACCGTATTGAACTGCATCAGGACGATGCTTGCCGGTGCGCGGCGAGACGCTGATTGAAAAAAGACACCTCGGAACTCTCACTCGAGTCCCAGGTGTCTTTTCTTTGATAAAATGTTTGAGTTACGAAATTTCCAAATCTTTCGCGGCCGATTTTGCGCAGTGATTTCAATGGGGTTCTTGTAATTATACCAGCTATTGTTCAAAATTCCAAAAAAATCTAAACTACAACAAAGGAGGAACTATGTTGATTCTAGAATACGGGCTTGTATCAATTTTGATTCTAGCCGGGGTCGTAGGGCTTGCCAGCATGCTCGAGGGTGAATATGAAAGACTCGGACGGGCCAATCCTCTGAAATGGGCCGGCGATGCATTCAAATGGATCTCCCAGCGCCCGTGGTTTTTGCAACTGGTGCTCTGGCCGATCGCAATCACTTTGTTCATCGCAATGTGCATGGTCCTTGCCGTGATAAATATCCTGTACATCATGTACATAGTTCTCGCGGTGATTGGAGTCCCTATCGTCTGTGTGCTGCTTGATTTAATCATGCGGCTCTGCTCCAAATCTTACCGAACAGAAATGCGACGCTACAGCGTCTGAGAAAAAACAATGGCCAAACGCAAATCCAGACAAGACAGGATGGTCGAAGCTTGCGAGCGCCTTGCAGAAATGGGCGCAGCAAAAAAGCTCAACGGCGGCGGATATCAGTTATTCACCAATCTTCCGCCAGAAGTTTCGGAGAAGATCGCTCAGAACTGGGCCAACCGGTGCTCGGAAGAGTTCAGCAAATTGGACGAGGCGGCTAAAATCAAGAAAAAAGAATGGCGGCAGAAAAACAAGCTGCCATTCCGAGTCCAACTAGCTACAACTTCGTAAACGAGACTCTATGAACAGGATTGAGGAAACACTAGACGGTGTGACGACGATTCTCGAAAAGTTCGAGCGCCTGACCACCGAAACCAGAAAATCAGCCACAGAAGACGCGCTCGTGCAGACTGGTGTCAAATTACGAGCTGCTCTGGTTGACGGGGCTAGCTACGAACAAATCGTGCCATATATCACGCGCATGAAGGAATTGGGATTGGTCCACGATTGGTTGATCCGGTCACGGTCATCCGACAAAGTCTAAAAAGCGGTGTGGAGAACCTTAACTAAAGGCTTCTCCACACCGCTTCCTTGTTATGCCCAGTAACTAGGAAATTTCCAGGACTTCGTACATACTCTTGCCGCCTGGGGTTTCAATGCTGACCTTGTCCCCTCTCTTGGAGCCCAAAAGCTTCTGGCCAACCACTGATTCATTGGAGATCTTGCCGGCCGCAGGATTGGCTTCATTAGAGCCGACAATAGTGTAGGAGCGCTCAGAACCGTTAGCATGGACCTTTACCGTTGATCCGACCGTGACGATGTTGCTGTGGCCGCCCGCTTTGATAATTTCCGCGTTCTTTAAAATCTCTTCGAGTTCCTGGATGCGGCCTTCGATAAATGACTGTTCTTCTTTGGCCTGGGCATAGTCTGCATTTTCGGAAAGATCGCCGTGCGCCACAGCTTCCTGAATGCGCTCAATCACCTCTTTGCGCCGCTGGCCCGTAAGAAGATCGAGTTCCTTTTTAAGTTTTTCCAAACCTTCCTGAGTTAAAAGGTGTTTTTTCGACATAATAAAATAGATTCTACTTGTGACAGTAAGTTCTGTCAACCCCCACACCAAACTGTGTAGTAGTGTTGGGGATTGAGTCTGGAGTTATTAACAAAAAACCCAAGACAAACATACAATCGTTTGTCTTGGGTTTGGCCGTGTGCCTTCATTTTTTGAAGAACTCGATCTTTTCTCGAAAATTCGTTCCCCAGTTTTCAAGCACGACCCACTTATAGCGCTCATAGACGTAGCCCGTATCGCGGTATATAAACACCACCGCATCGTACTCTTTATCGAGCTCGCCCGTTGGCGATGCCGTCGGCGTTTCTCCCAAAAGCAGGACATGAAGGCCATTTTCGGTGCCCATAGAACCCTGGAAATAGACTTCCTGTCTTTCTACGAAGAAACGATAGCCCGATAAATAAAGCCTGGCCTGATGCCGCCGCTGGATGGAAATAGACGATTGTATTGCAACGGTCGCCGTTGAAATCATTGAACCTCCGTAAATTGAAAAGACCTTCGCTTTGCGAAGGTCTGGTTGATGTCTAAAGAACTATTGCTCAGTTCAAAACCAGCCTTCGCGCGGAAGGAATAATAATCTCGATAGTGCTGATTATGCTTGCTCTGAACATACTAAGCAATACTATAAACGATTACCGCAGATCTGTAAAGAGGCTTTCGGCGAGAGCCGTAACGGATTTGGAAAATTTGGCAAACCAGGTTCTGATCACATTCACAAACCCTTTTGCTTCAGGCAGTCCGATCATCAGCCCCGCCGAAATATAAGCCAGTCCTCCCAGAAGCAAAGAGCCAGCGGTCTGCAAAAATATTCCCAAATAGGTCTGCATATTTACAACAGGGGCGATCAGATAGAGGCCGGCGTAGGAAACCGTGCCAGCCGCCACAGAGGCTATGGAAATTTTCATAATGCTCAAAAAAAGATAATCGTCATTGAGGTCATTGCCCAACCTGCGGCGCAGAAAAATAAACAGGCAAACCAAATCAAATATTGCAGCCGCGGAAAAGGCCAGGGCCATGCTGGCCGGGCTCATAAATCTCGTAAAGATCAATGCCAGCACAGCGTTGATTATTATTGCTACGGCACCGAAAAGCACGGGAATAAGCGTGTTGTGCATAGCGTAAAACGCTCTGGCCAAAAGCGGAATGATTGCCTGGGCAAACAAAGAAATCGCAAAAAAAGCCAGGGCCAGGGCCGTGAGCCTGGTGTCCGCGAAACTGAAATTTGTATTTTGACCTGCCCCCAAAAACAACCGGACAATCTGCGCGCGCAAAACCAGCATCAGCACGGAAATGGGAATAATTAAAAACAGGAGCTGGACAATGGTTTTCGAAAGAAAGCTTTTAAACCCTGCGAAATTATTTTTCGAGGCGTACTCACTCAAAACCGGAAACGCAGTAGTGGCAAAGGCAATGGCGAACACGCCGAGCGGCATGGTTTCCAGGTCAAATGCATAGTAATATACGGCAATACTGCCGGCAGGCAGGAGACTGCCGATGATTGATGAAATAAGAAGCCCAATCTGTCCCAAATCAAGCCCGAAAATCCGCGGCAGAAACAGCCTGCCGATTTGTCGCACGCCAGCGTGCTTCAGCGTAAAATGGCGTCCAAACGGCAGTCCCAAACGCAGAACCGATGGCAACTGGATTGCGAAATGCAAAAATGCCCCGCCAATGACAGCCCAGACAATGCCGGTAAGGCCATATTTTGGATAAAGAAAAAATACCCCGAAGATTATCGAGAGATTATAAAACAGCGGCGCGAGGCTTGCAATCACGAATTTTTTAAATGATTGCAAAACGCTGGTCAGAACGCTTGATAAGGCGAGAAAAATCGGCGAAAGCATTAGTATCCTGGTCAATTCCAGAGTTTTGGCGCTAGCCGCGACTTCAAACCCGGGCGCGATAATTTTCACAAGTAGTGGCGCAAAAATAAAACCTAGGATGCCAGCAGCAGACATAACTAGAAGCGTGAGATTAAATATCGTTGAGGCAATCTGGAAAGCTTCCTGCCGATTTCTTTCAAGGTAGGAAACAAATACCGGGATAAAAGCGGCTGATAAAGTTCCCAAGATAAGCAGATTAAAAATAAAATCCGGCACGCGAAAAGCGGCCACATAAATATCTATATCTTGACCGGCGCCAAAGCGGTTAGAAAAAACAATGATCCTGGCAAGGCCCAGGATTTTAGATAGGATCGCAAAAATCGCGATATAAACCGTGGCGCGGTACATTTAGTTACAGTCCAACAATAGAGTAGAACCGATCAGAGTCAACAATTTCAGAAACCGGCCACGAGTCGGGATATTGAAACGCTGGAGTGTCTATCCCCTCGACATCCAGTTCAAAATTGAATTCTCTCGCACCCGGCTGCTTTTGCAGGAGAAGCGAGTACTGGCGGCCAATCTGCGGGAGCACATATTCGAGCGTCACGGTTTTCGACTGCTTTGGCCCGAGCTCAAGCCAATCCATGAAAACCGTGTAACCGGACTCGCTTCCCACATAGATCCCTGTTTTCCAATCCCGTTGAATACCTGAATCCCAAAAAGCCAGATCCGGATCTGTTGCCATGCCCTGACGCGCCGACAAAAGAAGCGGCGCGGAATCAAAACCCGACGCAGATAAAATCCGCGAGCCTTCAGGAACAAAGATTCGCATAAAATCAATATTATAGGGAAGATAAATCTCGTTTGCAGCTTTGTGCGTACGGGTTATTTTCAAAGTCGTGATTTGCCTGCCAATATCATCAACCCGAACTTTTTTTTCCACGCTCTGCTCTATGCCTTGATCGGTTTTGCCCCCGCCTGAGTTGCTATGAATGATTGCCAAAAAATCGCCTGAAGTTTTTTTTATCTCCCCTGCCGTCCCGTAATCAAGGATGATTTTCTGCAAGCCCGGATCCAGTGAAAACATCAAAAAATTCTTTTGCTGAACAGCGCCAAGAAAAATTTCTGCCAGCTTGATTTTTTGCTCTTCATCAAGCCCTGAGAGTTTTGCCATAACTCTTGGCGCGAAATCCGCCAGAAATTTTTTCGGCTCATTGAGTTTCCGGTCATAATCAATTGAGGTTTTATACTGCACCACATCGCGAAAATTCTGCGCGGTCAAAACTTCTCCATACTCGGGCATCTCCACAGGACCGGTAATTTCTAAAAGCTCTTCAAAAAAATCCGGCGTAAACGAGATCACTCCATCTGTCAAAACTCCGTTTTCTTTTTCCATAAATTCCAAAATTTTTCGGCTTGATGCGGGAAAATCCGCAAACCAGTTCGCGTCGCGCATGCCCCAATAGAGTGAAGCTTTGCGTGAGAGCGGCCCCGGAGATGCAATTTTTCCCTTCAATTGGCCATCAAGCGCATAGATAGACTCTATTTTACTAATCTTCATCACGCCGTTGCCAAGCCCCAGCAATCCGTACGTCCCAATAAAGCCCCCCGTGCTCCTAGCTTCATTGTTGTTCTGAAAAATAAGCACATAGGTCTTCTTTTCGCCACCCAGCAGGCTCAAAACAAATCCAGAAAGCTCTGCCCCCCTATCCAAACCTGCCTCGGCCGCAGAGAGTAAAGACATTCCTTGCCCGGCTTGACGCTGCACGTTCTCCGGTAAAAGGCTGGTTGGCAAACTTTCAAGAAGGCGACGGGCCTCAACGATTTCTTTTTTAGCAGCAAACCAGGTCTCACGAGACTGGCGCAGTTTCTGGTAAAATTCCGGGGAGGAAGAATTGCTCGCTGCATCCCAGCGCAAAGCCTCAGTGAGATTATTATCTGTTTTAATAAGCGCCATGGCGCTCGTCAGATGATCGCCCGCCTCGAGCGCACGCTTGAGATTCTCACCCAGCGCAGTTCCCGCGGCGATTCTTATAAAAATCTCGCGCGAGTCATTTATGCTCTGTTCGACTTTAGCGAATTGCCGGCGCGCATCCGCAAGATTACTATCCTTTAAAAACTCCACACCAACTGCCGCTTCTCCAAGAATCTGTTTGGAAAATTTTGCTCCGAACGAAAGCTCGGACAGTGTAGTAAAAATAATGAGCAATAGAACCCCACCGGCAGCGAAAATCAGCGAAGCCCGGATTTGACGAGCTGAGAAAACAAAAACGAGCCGCCCCAGAAATCTTTGGGATTTGCTCAATAGCGGCTTGCCGGCCGTAGCTTCAGCGAAGATGGGGCGGGAAGATACAACGCGCCGCAAAATTTTGTTGCGTAAAATAACGAGTTTTTTCTTTGCAATCATCGGTCTATGGATTATACCACTTTGACGCTGTGTCTTGAAATATTCAAAAGCACGCCCACGGCAATACAGACAGACACCAAAGAAGACCCGCCGTAACTGATAAACGGCAGAGTAATGCCGGTCAGAGGCAACAGATTGGAAATCGCGCCCATGTTGATGAGCGCCTGAAACACCAGCCAGGCGGTTATGCCAACAGCGGCAAGCGTGCCGAATAAATCGGGGGCTCTTTTCGCCACGCGCAAACCGAGCACGGCTAACGCGGCAAACAGCAGAACGATAAACAATATTCTCACAAATCCGAGCTCCTCAGCCATAACCGCAAATATGGAATCTCCGATTGATTCCGGCAAATAATTGTGCTTTTGTCTTGAAGCTCCAAAACCATACCCCCAAAGCCCGCCCGAACCGATGGCAATAAGCGCCTGAGTAATATGATAACCAACACCCAGCGGGTCTTTTTGCGGATCCAAAAACGCGGTTATCCTAGCTACCCGGTAGGGGGCAGCTTTTATGAGCACGGTCAGAAACGCCAGTCCTGCCAGGCCTAGGCCGACCAGATAGCGGTATCTGGCTCCGGCCGCAAAAAAAATTACAGCCGCGATGACCACATACACTATGGCGGTGCCAAGGTCAGACTCGACCAGAAGGAGGCCGACCAGGATTGAGCTGACAAAAAGCGGCGGCAGGATGCCAAACCAAAAGTTCGATTCCGCACCGATCTTGCGGTCAAACCACGAGGCAAGATAAAAAATGAGGCCAAGCTTCACAAATTCCGAAGGCTGCAGCAGGAAAGACCCGATATTAAACCAAGCCCTGGTCCCGCCGCTTTTAAACCCAAAGCCGGGGATAAGCACCAGGCACAAAATCGCTATCGCTCCCAATATAATCAATCTCGAATATTTTTTCCAAACCTGATAATCTATGCGGCTAAAGACAAACATGGCCGCCAGACCCGCCAAAACGAAAATAATTTGCCGGAAAAAATAATAATTATTGTGTCCAAAGCGCTCAAAGGACAGGACGCTGGACGCCGAAGAAACCGCCGCAAGGCCGATCAAAAGCAGAATCAGCACAATGCCGAGAAGAGTGCCGCTTACCTTGCCTCTGTATTTATTTTGAATTTTATTTTTCATAGATTGAACGGCTCACACGCGTTTGAGCCGTTAAATTACGAGTTTACTTACAAATTTTTTAAATAGTTCGCCGCGTTGTTTGTAGTTGGCAAACATGTCAAAGCTTGCCGAGGCCGGGGACAAAAGCACGACATCTCCGGGGTCCGCGACCGAATTGGCTTTGGCCACGATTTTTTCCATGTCAGTTAAATCAGTATCATAGATTTTGCCGCCGAACCCCGCGTCGCGGGCCAGCGCAGCAATCTTCGGACCGGTAATGCCGACAGCGATCAAATCTTTGACCTTGTGCTCCGCAATTTTCCGAGCAAGGCCATGGTAATTGGAATTTTTCTCCGAACCCCCTGCAATCAAAATTATCGGCGAATCAAAAGCGGTAAGCGCGGCCATAGTTGTCTCCGGAGTGGTCGCAAATGAATCATTGTAAAACCTAACTCCTTTGATTTCCGCGACTAGTTCCAAGCGATGCTCCAGCCCCTTAAACTCTGAAATAACTTTCTTTATCACCTCACTGTCGGTCACTCCGGCTGCTGTCACCGCCGCGATTGCGGCAGTGACATTTTCAAGATTAAATCTGCCAAGCAGCTTAACGACCGTGGTCTTTATAATTTCATTCTCATTAAAAAAAATCTTCTCGTCTTTGACAAAACAGCCGGGGTGGACAAGGCGCTCCGTAGAGTTCCAATAAATCTGCGCTTCTGTTTCCTCAGCAAAGTTCCTGGTTATTTCAGAATCGTAATTGAGAACCGTAATATCTTTGGCTGACTGGAATTTCACGATCGGCATTTTGGCGCCAATATACTCCTCAAAACTTTCATGATAATCGAGATGTTCCGGCGTAATTTTCAACACAACAGCAATGTGCGGGCTTTTGGAAACATCCTGAAGCTGAAAACTGGATAGTTCCAAAACTACCCAATCCTCGGGCTTGACTTGCTCCAAAAACTCAAACGGGTCGCGGCCGATATTTCCGGCGAGGTACACTTTGCGACCCGCAGCTTCTAAGATTTTGGCTATAAGCGTGGAGGTCGTGCCTTTGCCTTTGGTGCCTGTAACAGCGATAATTTTTGCGGGGCATAGATCAAAAAACAGCTTAGTTTGACTGTAAATAATACGGCCTGCTTTCTGCGCTTCTTCTATTGCCTGGGATCTCAGCGGCAAACCGGGGGTCCGAAAAATAACCTCATACTCGGCAAGCCGTCCTTTGAGAGTACCGGCCTCTTCCCAGTCACTGATCACAGTAAACGGAATCCTGAGTTTCCTAAAATACTCCGCCAAATGCCGGTTATTTTCACCCAATCCCGCAATGACTATTTTCTTTTGCGCAAGTTCGGACAGAGTCATGGTCTGATTACACCGCTAAGTTCGAAGAATCAAGCCAGTGGGCACACCCACAACAGACTCGCGGTAAGCAAAACTCACCCGGCCGTTCACAATAACGTAGCTTAGACCGTCCGCCTGTTGATAAGGATTTTCATAGGTCGCCCGGCTGCCGATTGAGTGCGGATCAAACACCACAACATCCGCGGCCATTCCCGCGGCAATGCGGCCGCGGTTTTTTATTCCCATTTTGTCGGCTGTCCGGGAGGTCATTTTCTTAACAGCTTCCTCCCAGGACATAATCTTTTTGTCGCGGACAAGGGACAAAAAACGCGGCATGGTTCCGAAACAGCGGGGGTGAACCAGTCCATGAAACGAAGAATAAGAAAAATCATACCCTGCCCCATCCGTGCCGATGATCGAGAGCGGATGCTTTAAAAGCGTGGTCATGATTTCTTCAGAAAGATTACGATCGAAAACAATGGCATGAGTGGCCGTGGCCTCTAGGGTATTCAGTAGCGCTTCTTCTACGGAAACCTCCTGGTTCGCAGCGATCTGCGCCAGGGTCTTTCCGGTAAGCCCGGGGTTGGTTTCCGATGTAGCAATAAAAATACTGCCGAGGTTTGATTCCTGGGAAGATAGATGCGCGAGAATTTTCTGGCGGCTTGTCCGGTCATTGATGTTCTGCAAAATCGCTTTTCTACCCCCCTCGTATGCCCATTTCGGCAAATAAGTATAGAGAACCGTCCAAGAGGTCGTATAAGGATAAACGTCAAAAAATACGTTTACGCCCCGCTGGTACGCCCGGTCAATGACAGAAAGCGCCTCTTCCAAATAATGATAATTTTTCTGCCCGCGGATTTTGAAATGAGAGATCTTCAAACTGGCTCCGGACTCCTGAGCAATCTCAATGACTTCCTGGAGCGCTGGCACGACAGCGCTTCCTTCCGAGCGCAAATGCACGCTGAGAATCTTGTCTCGCGCAGCAGTCATTTTTGCCACGGAAACCAGTTCCTGCTTGGAAGAATTAACCTCGTGCGCATATACCAGGCCGAAAGACACGCCAATGGCGCCGGCATCAAAGCTGTCGAGAAGCATTTTTTCGATCATGGCGATCTCTTCGACTGTTGCCGTGCGAACTTGGTCGCCCAAAAGGCCCCGCCGCACTGTGGCGTGTCCCACAAGGCCCATGACATTAGCGCCAAGCGGATAGTGGCTGAGAATTTTCGCATATTCCGCGTATGTCTGCCAATTAATGTTTGCGCCGACAAGCGAATGCCATTTTTGAATGGATTTAAGAGCTTCGGGGGAAGCCAGCGGCGCAAGAGACGTGCCGCAATGACCCACAATGATAGTAGTAATGCCCTGTGTGACAAGGCTGTCCATACTAGGAATCTCCAACAGCGTCAGATAAGAATCAGAATGATTTTGCGGATCAATAAACCCCGGCGCCACAAACAAGCCGTCCGCCGGAATGGTCTGCACCGCCCGAGCACCTCTGAGGTTGCCAACGGACTTTATCATGCCTCCTGAAATGCCGATGTCAGCGCTGTAGGCTTTGTCAGCTATGCCGTCAAGAACATTGCCGTTGCGGATTAAAATATCAAATGTCATCGGATTAACTTATAATTTATAATTCATAACTAATAACTGTTATTGTTAAATTTATAGAAAGGCTATTATCATTCCTATCGTGGCCATGACCGCTGATATTACCCAAAATCTCATTGTAACCTTGGTTTCCGGCCAGCCAATGGCTTCAAAATGGTGGTGAAGAGGAGCGACCCGGAAAAATTTCCGTCCCAAATAGCGTTTACTAAACCACTGAATAAGGGTAGAAAAAGCCTCGATCACAAAAATAAAACCTATGATCGGCAACATGACTACAGTATTAGTCAAAAATGCCAAAACCGCCAGAGTCGCGCCCAAAGCAAATGCCCCGGTGTCTCCCATGAAAAATCGAGCGGGGTAAATATTAAACCACAAAAATGCCAAAAGGGCGCCAATGATAGTGCCGGCAAAAGCGGCAATCCCGACTTTGCCTTGCACCAGAGCAACTCCCATCACTGCCGCAAAGCTGGCGGCGAGCGTGCCGCCGGCAAGACCATCAAGACCGTCAGTAATGTTCACCGCATTGGTCAAAAAAACCACCGTCAAAACAAATAACGGAATATAAAGCCAGCCAATATCCATATCCTGAGGCAATCCCAGATATTCCGCCCCGGGGATCCGGACAGCGGAAAACTCAAGCTTGTAGTAAAACCACCATGCGCCAAGTCCGGCAATCATGAATTGAAATAAAAATTTCAGCTTTGCGGAAAGCCCGCGGACTACGCCCCGGATATTGAGCATGTCATCAATCATCCCCAGCATTCCGGAAGACACCAGCGTAAACACCGGCAACCAGGTTTCTTTACGAGAAAGGTTGAAGACGATTGTTACGACCGCGGCCGTAACCCAAATCAGCAACCCGCCCATGGTCGGCGTGCCGTTTTTTTTCGCGTGCATCTGCCGAAAAATCTTTGCCGGATCCCCATCCCAAGTTTTCTGTCTGATTTGCTTTGTGAGCTTATATTTATAAAGATAATGGGAGAGAACAGGTGTCCATAAAATTGCCAATATAAAAGACAAGGCCGTCAGTGAAAAAACTTTTATTAGATTTCCGGAAATTATTTCCATATGAAATTATCATCGATCCATTTCATAAGCAGGTCTGTCTCCCCTTCTCTGTCGCTGCTCCCCAACATTATCGAATAATACTCGATCGGAGCATGCTCTTTTTCACGGTGGACCAGAATGATGAGACTGCCTCCAGCCTCAGCCGTAAATCCGGTTTTAAGACCAATCACATCCGCGCGGTCCAAGAGCAGTTTGTTGGTTGTATAGAGCCTTGATTTTTGCCGACCGGAAATGGTGCTTACTGTAGCGGCTTTCATTTTCACAATATCCAACAGCTCTGTGTGATTCATGAACTCTTCCACCAGAAGCGAAAGATCGGCGGCGGTGGAATATTGCCGAGCATGATCAAGCCCGATCGGGTTTTGAAACGACGTTGCGAACATTCGAAGATCGCGGGTTTTTTCGTTCATGGCTTTCACAAATTCCTCAATGCTACCTTTGGTATGCCGGGCAAGTGCGAGGGCTGCATCATTGGCAGAAGAAACCAGCATCCCGGTCAATAGATCGCGTACTGTGAGCGTTTCGCCGGGATTAAAATTTAAGCGGTAAGCAGCAGTGTTCAAATCAGAACTGACAATCTCTACCTCCTCATCCAGGGATGAAGTTTCAACAACAACGAGCGCGGTCATGAGTTTTGTAAGGCTGGCAATCGGCAATTTTTCCGCAGAATTCCTTTCCAATATGGTAGCGCGCGAGGCGACATCTCTGATCAAAACGGCTTTTGCGGAAATTTCCGGGGGTTTTTCTGCGTTCCTCGAAACCGGCAATAAAACAAGCTTGGTGTCAGGAACAAGAGGAAAATCCAAAAAGCCCTGCTGAGCCGCATTTACAGCCACTCCGGCGATTTTTCCCTGTGGAAACTGAGGCGCAGACTCGAACACAGAAAAAATGGCTGCCACTGCCAAAATTAAGAAATATTTTTTTGTTTCCCGCACCTAAAATTCTTTAATTTACCCCGTTAGAAATAACGAGTTGATTATGCGCCGACGTTGAAAAACCAGACATTTCTAACGGGGTTTACCATTTAATTATACCGTCAAACACGTAAATTGACAAATGCGGATGAAACTGAGAAAATGAAAAAATGGAAGCTACATTAAACTCGGACAATTTCAAAACCGAAGTCCTCGAATCGCCTATCCCAGTGCTGGTGGATTTCTGGGCGGAATGGTGCGCGCCGTGCAAACTCATTGCTCCGGCTCTGGCTGAAATTTCCCAGGAATACCAGGGCCGACTGAAAATCGGCAAGCTGAACGTGGATGAATTTCCGGAACTTGCCCAACAATACCAGGTGCGCGGCATCCCAAATATGAAAATTTTCAAAAACGGACAAATCGCTGATGAAATCGTGGGGGCCGTTCCCAAGCAGGAAATAATAAAACGTCTGGAAAAAGTAATCTAAAGATAAAGTGGAAATAAACCCGGTTAGAAATATATTGCAGTCAAAGAATATGCCTTTTAGCTGCATAATGATGTTAACACGAGTCTTAAAAACTAACTACAGGAATTTCTAACAGGTGAAACTTCAAGAAATCTCGTATAACGGATACCGCTGGATCAACATTATAGAACCTGACCAGGAGATGGTTCTGTACCTAAGTGAAAATTTCAAATACCACCCTCTGGATCTTGAGGATGTTTTGTCCAAAGTTACCTATCCAAAAATCGACGCCTACCAAAATTATCTGTTCATAATCTTGCAATTCCCGATTTATGAGGCAGTGCGGCGAATTTATAAACGCGCCGAACTCAGCATTTTTTTCGGCCAGGATTATCTCATCACCATCAACAACAGCCAGCTGACTGCCCTTCAGAATTTCTTTGAGACCTGCCGCATTGACGAGCTCGCCCGCCAAAAGTTTATGCGCCATGGCGTGGGAATGCTGCTCTGGGAAATTCTCGATTCGCACATGGATTATGTGTTTCCGATCATAAACCAAAAAAACGACCTCATTTTCCAGCTCGAAGAAGAGATCTTTGAAAACCCGGAACTCAAAGACATGATTCAGGAAATCATGATTTTAAAACGCAATACTATCAATCTCAGACGGATCCTCTCGCCGCAGCGCGCCGTATTCGTGGATCTGGGAAACAAGCATCCGAAATTAATTTCCGAGGATCTCAGGGTATATTTTGACGACCTGGTGGACAAACAGGACAAAATTCTGTCCCAACTGGAAACAGCTATGGCCTATGTAAATGTTCTAGAAGATGCGAATGAGTCTCTGATCACCCGCAGTACTAACCGGGTTTTGAAGCTTTTGGCGATATTCTCTGTAGCCCCATTCCCGCTCCAATTGATTTTGAACTACTATGGCATGAACATTGCGCTTCCCTTTCAAAATCACCCCCATATTTTAGGGTATATAAACGCCGCCCTGTTTGTCATGGGCGGCCTAATGATCGCCATTATCTGGAGGAAGAGGTGGCTGTCGTAAGAGCCTGTCTGAAAAGCTTGCTTTTGAGATAAAATGTTCGGGATTTTGAGGGAAAACTTTGAAAAAAGCGGAAGCGATGCTATAGCATCGGTGAGCTTTTTGAGTCGAGAAGCAGCAACTTTATTTCAATTTCGTCTTTTTTATTATCTCAACCGCCTCTTCCGGTTCGTCGACAAGGTTGAACAGTTTCAGCTCGTCATGATTGATCGTGCAGTGCGAGATACACGCATGGCTTTTGAGCCAATCCGCAAGCGGGGTCCAGAAATCCTTACCCACGAGAATGATCGGGATGCGCGGGTTGATTTTGTGGGTCTGCCTCAGAGTCAAAAGCTCAAACATCTCGTCGAGGGTGCCGTAGCCGCCCGGAAAAAACACGAATGCCGAGGCGGAAAAAGCGAGCATGACCTTGCGCGTAAAAAAATAGTTGAAGGCGATTGATTTTTTCACAAACGAATTGACGCGCTGCTCAAACGGCAGCTGGATATTGAGGCCCACGCTCTCGCCCTGACCCTCTACCGCGCCCTTGTTGGCAGCCTCCATGATCCCTGGTCCGCCGCCTGTGATCACCGTGTAGCCGCTTCTGGCCAGCAGCCGCGCCATTTTTTGCGCGGTGCGGTAATAAGGATTTTGATCGTCAAAGCGCGCTGAACCGAAAAATGTCACGCTTTTT
>Ga0209542_10003621_pt1 | contig 32835 bp, 38 predicted proteins | sample RifCSPhighO2_01_FD_184028 | JGI IMG/M metagenome (GOLD analysis project Ga0209542, IMG submission 184028) | Soil microbial communities from Rifle, Colorado - Rifle CSP2_plank highO2_0.1 (SPAdes) (version 2) | ecosystem: Environmental > Terrestrial > Deep subsurface > Rock core/Sediment ... | reverse complement strand
GGCATGGTTGGCACGCTAATTGTGGAGGAATAAATATCAGGGACAGATATTGAATCAAGCAGATACCAAATTAGATAAAGCAAACCAATTGCGACTCCAATGACCATGATTAATATAACAATCCAGATGAGTAACCTTTGAGTCGGTGTTTTTGTCATCTTCATCTGATCGTCATATTCTACTGCTGCAAAAAATGTCGCATGCGATAGATCAAAAAAAAATCTTTGTAAAAAACTGATTATCTTGTCCATAAATTTAAATTATAATTGAATTGTGCTGCTATTGACGTATTGAAATATAATTCATACAATACTGCTATATGAAAAATACCCTTCTCATAATCGGCATTATCATCATAATTCTTCTTGCGATCGGCGGATACCTATATATGAATAAATCTCAGTCTCCGCTATCAATGACAGGGAAAGAAAAAAAGATCGAAGAAACTACACAAGGAAGCGCCATGAAATCACTAAGAGAACTTATGATGATGGGACAAGATCAGATGTGTACATTTGAATCTACTGACGATAATGGCAGTAATAAAGGCAGTTCCTACATTTCAGGCGAAAAAGTACGTACCGATTTTTCCGGTACTGATCCGGACGGTAAAGCTTATAGCGGTAGTATGATCAGTGATGGTACGTATATGTACACCTGGTCTTCAGCTGGCCCCCAAGGTATGAAAATAAAAATTAACGAGGAAACTAATCAGGAGGTAGAAGATATTAAAAAAGATGTGCAAAAAAGTCAAGATCAATTTGTCAATCCTGATGAAAAAATTGATTATAGATGCCAAGGTTGGAGAGCTGATCAAAGTATGTTTACTCCTCCTTCTGATATTGAGTTTGTCGACTACAGTCAACCAATGGAACAAACGCAAGAACAAACTGATGCAGTGAAAGAATTCCAGTGTGCAGGATGCGACAGTCTAACAGGAGACGAACAAACCGCCTGCAAAAGCGCACTTGGCTGTTGATGCTTTCAGCCAATCTTCAGGTTCTATCGTATAATGGATTGCTATGAGAATCCTTATAATCGAAGATGAACACCGAATTGCACAGTCAATTAAAAAAGGACTTGAACAAGAAATGTTTGCGGCAGATATCGCCTACACCGGAACTGACGGATATGATTTGGCTTCTGTTGAAGATTATGATCTAATCATCCTTGATATCATGCTCCCTGGAATGGATGGGCTTGAAGTTTGTGAAAAGCTTCGTAAAGAAAAAATTCATTCTCCGATCCTCATGCTCACTGCAAAAAGCCAAATACAAGATAAGGTAGCCGGACTTGATTTGGGAGCTGATGATTATCTGACGAAACCATTTTCATTTGAAGAACTCCTTGCCCGTATTCGGGCACTTACCCGACGACCAAAAAAAACAGTTGGGACAAAATTGATTGTTGACGATCTATGTCTTGAACCGCAAAGATTCGATGTAATCCGTGAAGGTAAAAAAATTTCGCTTTCAAATAAAGAGTTTGCTCTTCTTGAATACCTCATGAGAAATGCCGGCACCATTTTGAGCAAAGATCAAATCATAAGTCACGTCTGGAACTATGATGCGGATATACTTCCAAACACTGTCGAAGTTTATATTAGAAATTTACGTAAAAAAATCGATCTTCCATTTAAAAATAAAAAACCGTTATTACAAACGGTGCGAGGTTTTGGTTATAGAATTGGTCAATAATATGTTTCAATCTGCACGAATCAAACTTACAGGCTGGTATCTTCTCATTATCATGTTTATAAGTATTGCATTTAGTGTTGTTATCTATCATCAGCTTACTCAAGAGATAAGCCGCTTTGAGCAAGCACAACGATTTAGATTCGAAAAAAATCTTCGTGATTTTGATCTTCCTACTCCTCCTAACCCGAACATGAGGGCGATGAAGATACTTATTGAAAATCCAGAACTTATTGAGGAAATAAAAGAACGGGTCGCAATCACCCTCGTAATCATAAATGGTGGAATTTTGATTCTGGCCGGCGGACTTTCATATTTTTTAGCAGGCAAAACTTTAAGTCCGATCAAAAATATGATGGATGAACAAAACAGGTTTATTTCCGATGCCTCTCATGAACTAAAAACGCCGCTGACATCTTTAAAAACTGCGATGGAAGTTTTTTTACGAGGAAAGAAGAAAAATTTGCAAGAATCGGAGGCAATTATCCGCGAAAGCATGATTGAAGTAAATAAACTACAGTCGCTTTCTGAATCTTTACTGCAGCTTGCCCAATATCAAAAACCGAACGGGCATATTAGTTTTGAAAAAATTAATATCTCAGAAGTCATTAATAATGCCGTTAATAATATAAAACCTATTGCAAAAAAGAAAAATATCACTATTAAAATCAACGCTCACGATTTCAAACTCAATGGAAACAGATACAGTTTGGAGGACCTGTTGAAAATACTCTTAGACAATTCCGTTAAATACAGTCCTAAAGGCTCAGTTGTAAATATCATCACCAAAAAAACTGACGGTCATATAGAAATTGAGGTCAAAGATCAGGGAATAGGGATAGATAAAAAAGATCTCCCCAACATCTTCGATCGCTTTTATAGGGCCGATATCGCGAGGACCAAAAATTCCCATGACGGATACGGACTCGGATTATCGATTGCAAAAAAAATTGCAGAATTACATCATGGATCAATCACTGTTACAAGCAAAGTAAATAAAGGCTCTTGTTTTGTCATCTTGCTTCCAATAAAACAGGGTATAAATACCTGATTTTTTCAGCTTAACTTCAGTTTGATATCATATACTGCCTTGAAAGATATGAATATATTACGTGCTACTTTAAGAAAGCTCCAAGGAATAAAAACTTGGTTTTTGAAAACCTCACTCATTGTAAAAATAATCATCATCGCTCTTCTCATCGGGATCGGCTGGTTTGGCTATTCAAAATTTGCAGCAAGCGCACAGACACAACCACAATATCAAACTGCAAAAGTTGAAAAAGGAAACATCATCGCCACCGTAAGCGCTTCAGGTCAAGTAACATCTTCAAACAACGCCGCAGTAAATACGCAAGCGACTGGAGTGGTAACAAAAATTTATGCGCAAAATGGTCAACAAGTGGCGTCAGGTGATCCTATTGCGGAGCTTGAACTTGATCAGGAGTCAAAGCAACGATACGCCCAGGCCACATCGTCATATCAAAGCGCGCAAAATACATTGACATCTGCAAAAAATCAGCAACTGACACTCCAGGCGACTATGTTTCAAAAATGGGATACCTTCAAAGAGCTAGCAGAAAGCAGTACATATGCAAATGGTGACGGAACTCCAAATTATGTGAATCGTGCTCTGCCAGAGTTTCATATTCCTGAAAAAGAATGGCTGGCAGCTGAGGCTAATTATATAAATCAGGAGAAAGTCATCGCCCAAGCTCAGACAGCACTTAATTCTTCTTCGTTATCGCTTCAACAGTCGTCTCCTGTGATTTATGCGCCAATTTCCGGTACAGTAAGCGGTTTGACACTACAAACAGGATCAGTCATCTCATCGCAAGGAACATCTTCAAATTCATCAACAATAACCTCTCAAAAAATCGCAAGTATAGTCACGGATGCGGCACCCATGATCAGCGTAAATTTAACTGAGATTGATATTATAAATGTGAAAGTTGAAGATAAGACAACTCTTACTTTTGATGCATTTCCTGATAAAACCTTTACAGGAAAAGTGATAAGTGTGGACACAATAGGTTCTGTAACTTCTGGAGTTACAAACTACCCGACATTAATTGCACTAGATATTCAGGATGTTAATATCCTTCCAAATATGTCCGCCTCGGCAAACATAATCACCGATATAAAAAATGCTGTTCTTATAGTTCCGGTTAATGCGGTCCAGTCTGAAAATGGAAAATCATATGTGCGCGTGATGAAAAAAGGAAAAATGCAGGAAGTATCGATCGAAACCGGTATTTCTTCAGAGATAAATATAGAAATCGTATCCGGTTTGTCAGAAGGTGATACCGTCATCACAAGTTCGATATCCTCAGCTCAAGACACGTCAAACAGAACTCAGACTTCGTCGCCTTTTGGCGGAGTTGGTGGGGGTATGCGTATGGTTCGATAATTTCTACAAATATTATGTTAAAGGTTTCACATATCTCAAAAGTTTACAAAACCGGTAGTGTTGAGACTGTTGCTCTTGACGATATTTCCTTTGAAATAAAAAAGGGCGAATTTGTTGCGATCATGGGACCTTCGGGTTCAGGTAAATCCACTCTTATGCATATACTAGGCGCACTAGACTTACCGACTTACGGAGATTATATTCTCGACGGCGAAAGTGTTTCAAAATTGACTGATAATGAGCTTGCTGACATAAGAAATCGTAAAATCGGATTTATATTCCAAGCATTTAATTTACTTCCACGTACATCTGCTCTACAAAATGTCATGCTACCTATGACTTATGCCGGAATACCAAAAAAAGAAAGGACTGAAATAGCAAAAAAATATCTGGAAATGGTCGGACTTGACAACAGAATGGATCACACTTCAAGCCAACTTTCAGGAGGTCAACAACAACGTGTGGCTATCGCCCGTGGACTATCTATGAATCCAGCCATACTTCTTGCCGATGAACCTACAGGTAATATAGCCTCCGTGCAAGCTGCAGAAATCATGGAAATTTTTCAAAAAATTCATAAACAAGGAAATACGATTGTCATGATCACACATGAATCTGATATTGCGGCTTATGCAGAAAGAATAATTACAGTACGTGATGGAAAAATCGTGAGCGATAAAAAAGATGGGAAAAAATTATTAAAGAAAAATTAAATATGGACTTTATCGAACTTATAACTGAAGCCATATCAACATTAAGCCATAATAAAATGAGGACGGGGCTTGCTGTGCTTGGAATTGTGATCGGCATCGGCAGCGTGATCGCACTTATATCTCTTGGACAAGGCAGTCAAAAATCTATTGAAAATCAGATTCAATCTTTGGGCGCAAATTTATTGACGGTGATGCCTGGTGGCCAAATGTCCGGCGGCATACGAACTGCAGCCGGGAGCGCGACGACCCTTACACTTGAAGATGCAAAAGCGATAGAATCATCTGCACAAATAACAACAGTTAATAGCGTATCTCCGGAATATTCCAGCAGAAGTCAAGTCATCGCAGGAAGAAATAATACTAATACATCTGTAATAGGAGTATATCCTGAATATGCTGACATACATAAAGTATCTATTTCATCAGGAATCTTCATAACCGAACGTGATGTAAAGTCTATGACGAAGGTTGCAGTGTTAGGTCCGCAGACAGCCGAAGATCTTTTTGGTGAAGGAGTAGATCCTGTCGGACAGACTATTCGTGTTGGTAATCAGACACTTCGTGTAGTTGGTCTCACGATTTCAAAAGGAGGAAGTGGTTTTAATAATCCCGATGATGCGATTTATGTTCCATTACCAACTGCGATGAAACAAATTTTTGGAGCAACAAACTTGACTAGTATTGCGGTTGAAGCAAAAAATCAGGACGTCATGACACAAGCTCAAAATGAAATTGGATATCTACTGCTTGATCGACATAATAAAAGCGATCCCACGGAAGCGGATTTTTCCATATTTTCTCAAAGCGATATCTTGGAAACTGCATCCTCCGTCACCTCAACATTCACTACTTTACTTGGCGGCATTGCCGCAATTTCACTTCTGGTTGGTGGTATCGGCATTATGAATATTATGTTGGTTACAGTCACAGAACGGACACGGGAAATCGGTTTGAGAAAAGCACTTGGCGCCAAGAAAAAAATTATTATTACCCAGTTTCTCATTGAAGCAATTCTTCTTACCGTGATCGGAGGATTCATAGGAATGTTTCTTGGTATTGGGATCTCCTATATTCTTTCAAGTTTTATGTCTCTCCCATTTACTTTGTCTGTGTCTTCAATTCTATTGGCAATTGGAGTCTCCGGAGGTATTGGAATTCTTTTTGGTTGGTATCCTGCCAAGAAAGCCGCAGACCTGCAACCAATTGAAGCTTTGAGATATGAATAATGAGTTTTCTACATTTTAAGCTTTTCTTCAGATTGGTTGGATAAAGTAATAATATTAACAATTTAGGAAACAAGAAGGGGGTGAAAAAATTATGAATAAAAAAATACTTATGCCAGTAATCGCATTCACGATTATTAGCATGTCCTCATTTGGCGCAAATGCGGCCTATGCACAATCTAACGAAAGCGGGACGTTACCTACTCTCATTGAGCGCATCATCGAAAAGTTTGGTCTCAAAAAAGACGACGTTCAAAAAGTGGTTGATGAGTTTAGAACTGAAAAACAAGCTGAGATGAAAAAGCTTCAAGAAGAAAGATTAAACGAGGCAGTTACAAACGGCACGATCACCGAAGAGCAAAAACAACTCATCCTCAAAAAGCATGAAGAGATGCAAGCTGAACGTGAAAAAAACAAAGAAACTTGGCAGAACATGACGCAAGAAGAGCGTCAAGCAGAGCATGAAAAGAGACAAGCTGAGATGAAAGCTTGGGCCGATGAAAACGACATCGACTTGAATCAATTTTTCGGATTCAAACATGGAATCGGATTTAGACATGGATTTATGATGAAATGACGACGACGTGTAGAACAAACCAGGCACTTATCTAGAAAGTGTCTGGTTTTTTGTTTATTTAATACATTATTCTTACAAAATTTAAATTATCATATATCTTGTTTAGATATAATTTCTATCAGAAAGGAGGTGAAGAAAATGAAAAAACTTTTTGTTAGTTTTAGCATTATGTTTGCTTTTGCCTTAATATTCATGGCAACAGCCGCTTTTGCCATTGGACCATATTCATTCTTTGGCGGAGCAGAGTATTACAGTCCGGGCAATGCTTCGCTTCGAGCTGTGAAACTAGTATCCGATGCTGCCGATCCTTTCTCAGGCGTATCTTTTGCAATACCTGATGGAACAACATTTGCCGATCTTGCATCATTAGGAACGGATTACAACGTTACAGATGATGACTGTGGTGGTGGATCACCACGTTTTCAGGTAGGCATAGATATGGACGGTGATGGAGATCGAGATGGTAATGTATTTGTTTATATCGGCCCATTCCCCAACTATACGGGTTGCGCAGCAGGCTGGCAAACAACAGGCGATCTGTTGACTTCCGGTGAAAATCGATTCGACACATCGCAGGTTGGTGGTACTTTTTATGATTCCTATGCTGGTGCATCAGCGCTCGTCGGATCTAAAGGAGTAACAGGTGTTTCACTGGTTATCGACTCGTCATGGATGTTTGGCGATGGCGAACAAACAGTTCTGGTAGACAACACCGATGTCAATGGAAATCATGATTACGAACCGTCGAAAGATGATTGTAAAAAAGGTGGTTGGCAGACTTTTGGGAATTTCAAAAATCAAGGTGATTGTGTAAGCTTCTTTGCTTCAGGAGGTAGAAATCAACCATCTGGACCACAAGACTAAACAAGAATTCATATTGAAAAGCCCGCCGAATCGGCGGGCTTTTTTTATAAGAAAATTTATGTCTTCCAAACAGACATTATTTGAAAGAAATTGCCATCTGGATCTGAAAATGTACTCACCCAAACATCCTTTTCTTCTTCAGGCTGATATGGAGCTGCGATTACCGTCGCTCCCAAGCCCTTTATCCTTTCAAATTCTCCCTTCACATCCTCTGTTTCAAGATTAAACATGATGCGCTCTGGATTTGTAGTTTTACCTTTCACTTTCCCATGAGGACCAAATGCAATCTCACCGCTACCAACCTTAAAACCTTTGAAATCGCCACCTTCCCAGTTGGGATCAGTTTGAAATACTTTTTTGTAAAACTCAACTAGCGCTCCAGGATTTTCGGAAAAAACGAGCATTGATCTGAAATTTAACATGAACTCACCTCCTTTAAATAAAAATATTTATCACATGAATCATGATACCTAAATAAAGTAAGAAGAAAGTAATAACTTCCAAACACAAACTTTCAGATCATTTTATAAAGAAGTGTACCGACTACCCCAACAGTATACGCAACACCAAAATAAAATGTAACCGGCAACTTTTTATATGATTTTTGCAAAAGCAAATAAATGGATAGAAGCATTACGCTTCCAAAAAATACAAGATCTAAACCAATTTCTTCGAAAGCCAAATTTGCAAAAATTCCAAGTGCTATAAATAGGCTATTCACGGAAATTAAAATAAGATCTTTCTTTTTAACTTCATTTTTACGAGGAAGATTGTATTCAATGAGCATTAAGGCTACATTCATGAGAATAAAACCGACATAATATACATAATGACTAAACTCGTCGTCATTGTAATGAATGATGTTGCAAATTGGGGAATCTACTTTGCCTTGATCACAAAAACGGTAGTTTAAATAATTTGTTACTTCATGATCACCGGACCCGGCACCAAAAAAATAAATTCCAGTGATCAGAACTACCATTAGCAAAATGTATTTGCCGGTTTTAAGAAATGGACTATCATAGACGATCTCTCGTTTGAGTAGATAATACAAAATAATACTCATTAAGGGAATCGGCAGCATTGCGTTAAAATCAAGCCAACGCAAGAATTCAAATGGCTGAAGATAGTTTTGAGTAAAATTTGTAAGTCTATTTATCGAAAGGAGAATAATTGTAAGTGTGAGTCCCGTTAAAATCAGATGAACACGTTTCATAAATCTTTAAATGATTATAGCAAATTATTTTTTTAGCACTGTATAAAAAACTCCCCGAGTTTTTCCTATTTTTGCTATCAATCCTGCTGACGCTAATTTCTTTAAATCATAGCGAATAGTTCTCTTGGGAACCTTCATAAAGCGTCGGCTAATAAAATCAAGTGAAACAGTTTTATGATCCGAAATTACTTTATAGATTTCCTCTTGGCGTGGGGGGAGCAATACGGTTAGATTTTTGTGTTTTGCATGGAGTAATTCTTTAATAAATTTTCGATTGGCATCAATTTTTGCAATGAGAGAAAGCATCTTTGGTGTTACTTCATATCGTGGTGGAATTTGCATGACTCCCAGTTTACCAAATGTTGCCGAATCTTGCCAGATATTGCCGAATTAGTTTGAGTTTAATTTTTCATGATTATACAATTTCCAATATATGAAAATTACCGGCACCATTGCAAGTTGAGCAAGTAAAATAGCCTTGACCGGAGTCAGTAGATCTGCTACAAAACCTATAGCAAAAGCGACAATTCCGAAAAACAAATTGCCTACCAAGGAATTTAAAGACCCCATTGTCGCCCTTTTTTTATTATCAAATTCTCTTTGCATCAATGAATTTTCCGCAACCTCCATCAAGCCATAATAAAGTGAAGTCAATGACATAAGTATCGGAGAAAATATCGTCACAAACGTTGCGGCAATTATATTGATAATACGATTCGTTAAAAATCCCGCAAGTAATATTTTTATATGACCAAACCTTTTTATAATTCTTCCACTGTAATAAAAACCAAACGATGCCCCAATACTCGATAAGCTCCGAGCAAATCCGATCGACCATAATGGCCAGAGAGTAATAATAAATGCTGCTCTAAACTGATAACTTGCCTCTCCAATTCCATACGTTACGATTGAGGAAATACTTAGGAGTCGTAACTTTTTATTATGAACAAATTGCCAAATAGCTTCCTTTAAATGGGCGTAGATATTTCCGCTTTCCTGAACTTTGACTTTTGGTTCAACAAGTTGAAAACTTAAATATAAACAAATTAGTTGTGGAATTACCGAAAGCCACATGATAAGTGAAAAAGACCATGCGGCCAAAACACTACCTAAAATTGCCGCGACTGCAGCTGCAACCTGAAACATCGAACTTGTTTTACCTAGATATTCTTCATATTGATGTTGATCATTTGTCTCAGACAACGTTGCATGAAGTAATGCATTGTTGTTGCCGCTATAAAATGAGCGAGATAATGCTTCAAATATTGCACCGATTGCAAGTATGTAGTAATTTGTTCCGATTGCATAAAATGTTACATATAAAACAGCGGCAAACGCACCCAGTATGACTGTTTTTCTTCGACCAATGAAATCGGAAAAAATTCCGGTTGGCACTTCAAATAATGCAGAGCCTATCATGATAATCGAAAATATACTCATTCCCAAGGCGTATGAACCTGTGATCCGTTCAAAATATATTATGGCAACCGGAGCATATAAAAGAAAATCGGTGAAAAAATTAAACCACGTGAGAATCTTGATATTTTTATGCAGTTTTGAAGTAGTCATTTTTTTACTTTTGATTCTTTGATATCCGCGTGTAAATCTTTTTTCAGATCATCAACTGCTTTTTTGATTTTACCTTCAACATTTTCAACATTTTTTTTGAGATGATCCCATACCTCATCGTGGCGGTTATGCGCAAGATACATCAAAAATATTTTTTTATCTTCTTCGGAAAGCTCAGATAGTACGGTATCAACTACAACTTGGTGTACATGTGATGCAACAATAAGCATGAGTTCCTGCTTCTCTTGGCCTCCTAATTCGATCTCATCAAGAGCTGCGTATATTGAATCAATTTCAACAATATGTGTGTAAAAATGTTTTTGCATAATGTTATTTTATTGTAATTGGACCAAGAGGTATTTTATCATCAGGATCATCGATAAAAAAATATAAAACCGCTCCCTTGCCGGCACCATCCACCCTCTCAAGATAGCTCATAACTTCAGGCGATCCACCCAAATACTTCCCCGTAAACTCTGCCGGACCTGCATCCCCGATGACTACAACCATGGCTTTACCATTTTCGGGATTGACCACAATCATTTTTCTGAATTTAAAAAAATTATATAGTTCGGATGTGTTTTCACTCCATCCAGGTGCCAAAAAAGTAGGCGCAGCAATATAATATTTTTCCTGCAGTTTATCGTTAAAATATCCCCATGCCCCACGGCCAGGCGCCATCCCAGACTGTGCATATCTTTGCGCTTCATCCGGACTGTCAAAATGTGTAGCGATCGCATCCCCCGGATAGCGCGTGAGATGTTGTTCTGCGCCAATATACCCATAACTTCTATCTAACCTTTTCCCATAGAGAACAGAAGAAATTGGCATACCAAAATATTCTGTCAATAAATTGGCAACATTATTTTCCTGATCGGAATTTAAAGGAACGACAGCTTGTGGTAGCAATTCACCTAAAGCTTCAATTAACCGCTCTTTTGTGTGTACTGATTTTTGCTTCACATTGTTATTTTGATCGTTCATGAGCGGCATGGTTTGGGCAAGAAGCGATGAAGTCACCGGATGCGTAAGCATAAGTAGACCGGCAGTACTACCAATCATGAGATTTTTGCTTGAACGATTGATCCATTCAAGCGAGTTCTTGTGTTTATTCCAGAGTTTTTTTTGTAGGTTTCGATGTCGATTGGTCCATTTGGATTTAAGATGTTCAAAATGAGGTTTCAATTTCTTACGTGGCATACATAATATTGTACTATAGTAATCTATCTATGTATGTATTACGGTGACATGAACAGAAAAATATTATTCACCATCATTATTTTTATAATTGGTGTTTCAGTCTTAACCTGGTTTAAGACAAATAAACCCAGTGGCACAAATAATGAGGGTGAACAAATTGATGAGCGCGACAAAGCCGGACTTATGGAGAAAAATGCTCCTCACCCTCTTTCAATAGAAAGTTTACGAAACGGTGAATACCCTGGAAGTGAAATTACTATCGAACAGACACTTGATTCGGGATCAAATTATAGCCGCTATATTGCGTCGTACAAATCTGAAGGTCTAAAAATCTATGCTCTACTCACGGTTCCTGATGGTGAAAAACCGGAGACCGGATGGCCAGTCATAATTTTTAATCATGGATATATAGCACCATCAGAATATCGCACAACCGAGCGTTACATAGCTTACACCGATGGTTTTTCCAGAAACGGATATATAGTTTTTAGGTCCGACTATCGAGGTCATGGCAATTCTGAGGGCGAACCATCTGGTAGTTACGGATCAAATGGTTACACAATCGACATTCTTAACGCAGTCGCTTCAATGAAAAAATACAAAGATGCTGATCCAAATCGAATCGGTATGTGGGGACATTCAATGGGTGGACATATCACGCTTCGCGCCATGGTAGTAAATAAGGATATCAAAGCCGGTGTGATCTGGGCCGGAGTGGTGGGCTCTTATCCGAATCTTATAAACAATTGGCGAAGAAGAAATCAAACAACCACGACACCTTTCCCGACAAATAGTACTCGAGGTGGCTGGCGCCAGAGTTTAATAAATGAATATGGTACTCCTGAAGAAAATCCGGAATTTTGGAACTCAATATCGGCCAACAGTTATCTTGCAGATATTTCAGGTCCGCTACAACTTCATCATGGTACCGCCGATACTTCTGTTCCTGTCGCCTTTTCAGAAACTCTTGAGAAACAAATGAAGGCTGCCAAAAAAACTGTAGAACTATTTACTTATCCGGGCGATGATCATAATATTGTCAATAACTTCAATACAGCAATGCAACATTCTATTGAATTTTTTGATCAGTATGTGAAAGGTGAGTAATATCAGGAGCACGGTTTTCAGGAAGCTGTTCAATTTCATTATCAACTTGCTGAAAATATTGAGTATATCTTTTACTTAATGGTTTAGTTGTTGCTAAATCTTTTCTAGCTTTGCCATAAGATTCATCATAAAAATTTTCTGTATATTTGCCATCTTCTTGGGCAAGTAGATTCAATCTAGTTATAAAATATGCAAAACTTTTGGGATCAATTGCTTGGGTCATTGCTTTAATATCGTGTATAAGCTCCATTTGTCTTATTTTTTCATCTTGAGGCACTCTTATTTGACCCCAGTCCACAAAAAGTGGACGAATATCTTTACCTTTTCCAACAAATAAAAGATGATCCACATAAGTACCACCTTGTAATATTGGCTTTCCAAATGGTCTAGTGTCTTCAAACATAGCAAACTCGACATCAGCGAGTTTTGAACCAAGAGCAATCTGCTCTTCCTCTGTGAGTCGTGATCCAGTCCGTTCACGCGCCCTCATAGTCCGATGATCACCTTGTTCATCTTTAAAAAATTCTTCAACAAATATATCGGTACTACTATAAATCACTTTAGGACCGATGCCTAAACGCGAAGCCCTAAGTGAGGCTTCTATTTCGTTCACGCTATGTTTTGGCTTTATAAGAAAACTTCCTGCAATACTCCCGTTTGTTCTTACATCTACCACACAAGACCACGGTCTAAGCATGTTTGTTGGACCTCGGCTGATATTATAAGTGAAGCCTTCCTCAGGAAGTTCAAGATTGTACCTTATTGCGGCAATAACTTCTGGACCAGATGGCAGATGCAATACCTGATCTACTGGATACATTTTTGGGTCGGTACCTTGACTTGGTAAAAATTGATCTTTGTTATCCATGTAACAAAAATTATACTTAAAAATGCTGCGTGTAATCCTATTTAAATATAAAATCCTTAATTAGTTTTTTTTCTGTCCTTCCTTTTATAAATGCTTTGATTTTAATAAATTTTTCTATTCCGGAATCGGCAAGCTTGCTTTTTAATAACTCGTCAATCTGAAATATTCCGGCTGAATTATTCATTGTAATTGTGATGAGTATTGGCTTTTCAGTTCCGGAATCTATATCTACACTGTCTATCGCAATTGCTGAAATCGAGTGTATATTCACACTACCCGCCTCATAAGGAATACGGGAGCGACCCTGACTCATATCCAAAGCATCGGCAACGCGCACTATTCCCCCTTCTATCGTGATTGGTTTGCCCCCACTTCTATGATTTATGATCGCATGCAAAACCTCTGAAATAATTATTGTCCGGGTCTCAATTGAAACAAATGTCAGGATTTCTCTTAATAAAGTGTTTGTCAGAAATAAACTAAAACCTTCATGACCTTCTCGATTTATGGACATACCTGTATCATGAAGTAAACTCGCAAGAAGCACCACAAGCTCCGCGTATTCAACTGATAGTCCAAAATTTTTTGTGATCGACATTTCTACATCGTGTTTATGCAAAATTCTCAATAATCTTAATGCTCCGTTGGCCACAATCTGAAAATGAACAGGTCCGTGATCGGTCATCTGTAATCTATCTAGTGCGTGCACATTGCTCACTTTCCAGAGTGTTTTAATTTCTTGATTCGAATTGATTATCTTTAAGGCTTGAATGAGAAGATCATTATCATTTATGGGGACGTGTATCTCTTTGGAACTTTGTGAATGAAGTTTTAAGCTGTCATTTTTTCTGTCTCTATTTCTTTTCCGAATCATTTTTATATATTATACCACTCACTATACCACGACCTCATTTGGCTGATTTCGGCTGTTTGAGCATTGATAATATCATCAGCAAGTCTTTGCATCTCTGGACGATTATTGCCATTCTTAAGCATATTTGCCATCATGACAGCCATCTGATGATGCGGTATCATTTCTTCAATAAATGCACGATCAAAATCAGCTGACTGTTCTAATCTTGTCATATCGGTTTCATCGCCCATCATGCCCATATGCATGCCATTATTCCCGCCCATGCCATGTCCGCCCATCACCTGCTCATCTTGAGGCACTTCACCGCCATACCAATCTTTATACCACTCCCGCATATCGTTGATCTCTTTACTTTGTGAATCGATGATGTTTTGTGAAAGTTGCTTTATTTCCGGTCTCTTCGCGTTTATTAAAGCAAGATTAGCCATAGTGATCGCATCTTCATGATGAGGAATCATCTGTTCTATAAAATGTGCATCTATTGACTCCGCACTATTCATCATATTAATTCCAGTAATACCATTTGATCCAAACCTCATCCCCATCATGCCCATCATACCGGTCATGTTGTTATTAACCGCTTGTGAAACAGAAAAGATACCAATGAGAATGCCCGCAAGTAAACCGATTATTCCATATTGTATTTCTTTTTGCATATATAACACCTCCTTTCTCTTAAAAAATTAATTTAAAATGTAATTGTACAGACCTATTTATTAAGAAATCATTAAGAAGTTAAACATGTGGCAGAGTAATGATAAAAGTCGTCCCTTTCCCCACGGTACTTTGTACAGCAATATCTCCGTGATGAGCTTTTATAATGGACTGAGTGATTGAAAGCCCGATGCCCGAACCAAAAACCTTATCCGTCGAAGATCCGCGATAAAAACGGTCAAAAATATGGGGAATATCTTTTTTTAAAATTCCCTGCCCATTATCGGTAAAAATAATAAGAGCATGTTTATCCTCTACTTTAAGCTCTACTAAAATTTCGCCTTTTGGCGGGGTATATTTAACGGCATTATCAATAATATTGACTAGTGCTCGTGCGAATTTCTCTTTGTTACCTTGTATATAAACCTCCTGCTTAATCTGAGATTTGACGATTTGTTTTTTTTGTGAAGCCAGTTTTTCCGCAATATCTACTAGCTCTGAAAGTAATGCGCTGAGATTGATTCTGGCCATATGTTTTTGCTCTTGCGGTGTCTCTGACCAGGCAAGGTTTAAGACATTATTTAAAGTTGATGATAGATGATTGGTCTCTGTGATAGCATCGGTAATAACTTTTTTGTATTCTTGACGATTTCGATCTTTTGATAAAGATACCTCCAAAGTGCTTCGTAAAGTCGCAAGAGGAGTTTTGAGTTCGTGTGCAACATCTGCGATAAACTGTTGTTCCCGTTTAAATGCTCCGTCGAGTCGATCAAGAAGATTATTAAATGCAGTCGCAAGCTCTCCAATCTCATCTTCACTGTGTATTCCAATAATTCTTTTTCCTAAGGTCTCACGTGATATTTCTTTTATTTTTGCAGTTAAATACGTTAAGGCATCGGTAATTTTATAAATTATCAAAAATCCAACACAGGCAAGTAAAAAAAATAAAACAAAAACTATTTCAATCCCATAATGTATATCGAGAATATGAACAACTACATAAAAAAAGACCGAAAAAAGAAACAGGCTTCCAACATACCAAAGGAACAATCTATTTCTTAAACTCCTAAGTAAATTCATGCTTTTATTTAGGTCAATTTATAGCCCACCCCATGCACCGTTTTAATAATTTTTGTCTTCAATTTTTTTCTAAGTGAGGCAATAAATACATCTACCACATTGGAAAGGCCCTCAAAATTATAATCCCAGATATGCTCCATGATCTGAGTACGGGTGATAACTTCGTCTTTGTGACGAGCTAAAAATTCTAAAATAGCAAATTCCTTTGGAGTGAATATTATTTCTTTTCCATCTTTTTTGACTATCCGTTTGACGGTGTCGATCTCAATATCGCCAATGGATATAGTAGAAACGGGCTTCTGAGATGAACGACGAATCAAGGCATGGATCCTTGATTTAAGTTCGATAAACTCAAAAGGTTTGGTGAGGTAATCATCCGCGCCAACGTTGAGTCCTGTAACTTTATCTTCTACACGCGCTTTTGCGGTAAGCATGAGAACAGGAATGACAATCCCTTTTTTACGAAGTTCTTTGCATACGGTCATGCCATCCATTTTAGGAAGCATTATGTCTAAAATAATCACATCATAGCTTTCGGATTCTGCAAGATACAGTCCCTCTTCTCCGTTAAACGCCTGATCAACGGCATACCCTTCTTCTATTAAACCTTTTTTTATGACATCCGATAATTTTTTTTCGTCTTCGACAAGAAGTATACGCATAGTATATTTTACCTTGTAACATCAATAAAATCTAACATATCACGCATTAAGATTTTATGAAGAGGGGAAGTTGTTCATGGTGTTTATAATCACACTCACAGAAGAAAAACTCAAGCGAATTATTTTTTAACAAAATAAATTCGTGCTCCATCGATCATTTGCTTGACACACCATTTCGCATACATCTTTCCGAATAGTTTTCCCAACCACGCATTCTTATCTGGCAACTTGTAATCGATAGACACAGAAAGGTGCGACTTACCGTCTTGTGGTTGTATTTCAATCTTCATCTGATATTGGCCCACAACAAGAAGTTTAGGCTCGCCCACCGTTTCCCAAACCTTAATGCTAGGTCTTTGATACTGAGTGACAACTTCGTCTAGATTTATCGGAATCCCAAACGCACTGCCGCTTAAACAAATATGAGATCCTATTTTTTGCCCATGACCGCTATCTGTTGAAACTTCCATTCGACCACCACCCATCATCCAAGAAGATTTACTCATGTGTGATGAAAAACGAGAATGGTCGTCTATATAGGCGAATACACTTTCCTGACTTTGAGGAATCAACAAACTTTCTTCATAGTGTCGAATCGCAGCATCTTTTTTCATACAGTAAGTAAATCTTTCTCCGCTTGGTTCAGTAATACCGCATTAGTCGCTACGATAATTGAGGAAATACTCATCAAGAGCGCCGAGACTTCAGGACGAAGCGAAATACCGTAGGCCGGATACAAAACACCTGCAGCAACCGGTATAGCGAGTAAATTGTAAATTGAAGCCCAAAAAAGATTTTGTTTCATCTTACGAACGGTCGCTTTGGAAAGCTTGATGGCTCGCAATACATCAGCCGGATCTGATTTCATCAGTACCACTTTAGCAGTTTCTATCGCCACATCGGTTCCTGCACCAATAGCAATGCCAATATCAGCTTGAGCCAAAGCTGGAGCGTCATTGACTCCATCACCAACCATGGCGGTAAATTTTCCCTCCTGCTGCAGTTTTTTGACATATGAGGCTTTATCTTCCGGCAACACTTCAGAAAAGATTCGATCGATATTAAGTTGTTGGCCGATAGCTTCGGCAGTTTTTTTATTATCACCGGTAATCATAGCCACTTCAAGTCCCAATTCTTTCATACGAGTGATCGCCTGCTTGGCATTCACTTTCACTGGATCAGAGGCGGCGGCAACTCCTGCAATCTTGTTGTCTACCGCCAAGACCATAATGGTTTTACCTTCCGAAAGAAGTCGATCTATATCATTTTGTAGAGGCGAAATATCAACTTTTGAGTCATTCATTAATTTTAAGGTTCCGACAAGTATATGTTTGCCGTCAACAACTGCTTCGACACCGTGACCTGCCAGGTTTTGAAACTTTTCAACTTGAGTCGGAAGAGATATTTTTCTTCGTTTGGCTTCTTCTAAAACAGCTTGACTCAAAGGATGCGATGACTTTGCTTCAGCTGCTCCATTAAGTTGAATAATCTGATCTTGGGTAAACTCTTTAACTGCAACAACATCAGTAATTTGAGGTTTGCCTTCGGTCAAAGTTCCGGTTTTATCAAGAACGACTGATTGAACTTTCGATACCTGTTCCAGGGTGGACGCATCTTTAATGAGAATATTATGTTTTGCACCAAGACCGGTGCCTACTGCCACAGCTGTTGGAGTTGCCAACCCCAAAGCATCTGGACAAGCAATAACAACAGTGGAAATTGCAAAAGTAAGTGCAAACAAGAGGGGTTGACCTAAAATAAAAAACCAGACTGCAAAAGTAAGCAACCCTCCACCAACAGCCACAACCACTAAGTATTTTGCAAATCGGTCAGCAATTTTCTGTCCAGGAGCTTTGGAGTTCTGAGCAGTCTCCACCATTTTGACAATCTGAGCTAGAGCAGTATCTTCACCCACTTTAATGGCTTTGAACTTGACTGATCCCGAAGTATTGATTGACCCGCCGATTACTTTATCGCCAACGCTTTTAGTAACTGGCAATGATTCTCCTGTAACTAAGGATTCATCGATTGCAGTTTCGCCTTCGGTAATTTCTCCATCAACCGGAACTTTATCGCCGGGCTTGAGAATAAGAATGTCATCAATTTTTACATCTGAAGTTGGTACTAAAGTTTCTTTTCCATCCTTAAACAGTCTTGCTTGTGGCGGAACCAAATCAAAAAGAGCCTGGAGCGCATCTGTAGTACCTCGTCTTGACTTCATTTCCATCCAATGTCCAAAAAGGACAAAGGTAGTAAGCATAGCTGCAGCTTCATAGAATGATTCTTCGCTGCCGACAAGCGTTAAAACTATGCTAAATGCATACGCGGCAGTAATACCCACGGCAATGAGTACTGCCATATTAAGGGTTTTGGCTTGCAGTGCTTTATAAGTTGAATAAAGAAATATCCATCCTGAGTAAAAATACACTGGAGTAGTCAACAGAAACATAATCCAACTGGCAGGAATCGGTTCTAGTAAACGTAAGCCGAGGATGTTTGTTCCCAGTGGCGAATAGGCAATAATCGGCAAGGTCAGGATCAGTGCCACAAAAAACTTATTGCGGATGTCTTCTTCCATGAGGCGCGCCATTTCCCGCCCCGCAAGACCGTTATGCTCCATGCCCATAGCCATGGTCATACTCATTTTAAATTTTTCCCAAAATGACATTTGAGACATGGGTTTCATCACATGATCACCATGACCCATCACACTATGATCCATGTTCTCATGACCGGTTTTCATTTCATGATGCATGTTCTCATGCTCAACTTTATTTTCAGAAGGTACTAAATCCATCCCACATTTAGGACATTTGCCGGGCTTGTCTGACTGCACTTCAGGATGCATCGGACAAGTGTAAGTTTGACTATCATTAGAATGATGTTCCATATAAATTATTTTAATTTATAAATCCCATTGAAAAGCACGTTCTTTTATACCTGAAATATTTTGCAGTACCAATTTTACTTGTGAAGTTTCTTGCAAAGTCTCACGAAATGAGACCGACCCGCTTCGATGATGTCCCTCTCGCGGTGAACCTTCCCAAACAGGGTTTGTATACTTGTTGCCTTTATCATCAATAAGCATGGCAAGTTCACCTACATCAAAATCCAAATTTACTGAATGAGTGTCAAATACGATTTGAAATTTTGGTTGTTTGCCAACTTCCAATATCTGAGGAGTAACAATAACGGCAACCTCTCCGCCTTCATTTTCTTGTGGAGGAAACGTTTTAACAATTTTTTGTGTTGTATTATTTTGTTGAAGAGCCACTTTTTCATTATTTATTGGAAACCTAGTAGCAAAAAGAACAGCTAAGAGAATCATTCCAACACAGCACAAAATCATGTTAAGAGCAGAGTGGTGTTTCATGATATTTTTTTTAAAACTCGTAATATGTATGCAGTTCCTACTATATTCATGATGATGCCAAAGATAATTAGCGGTATCTGATAGTTTGTGAGAAAGATAGCTGCGCCCGATAAGCCTACTATTGGCAATACTTCTGTAAGGTGATGAGCGCAGCAGGCGATCATACCCATAGTTGATGTTCCTGTACTTGTGGTTGTAATTGCTCCCGCATGGTTGTCTTTATATTTTATTACCATTTTCAAATAAGAAAATAATCCAACCTGCACGCCAAATCCGCCGGCTAATGCAAAAATCCAGTACCACATCTGCCGAAACTGTGAAAAGGTTTCTTCCATACTCCCTGATGCAAGACCCATCACTATAAAGTAAAAAAGAATCAGGGCGCAGGCACCAAGAATGCCAAAAAGTATGCTTTTTCCTTTCATGTCAATATGATAATAAATACCCCATTAAGAATTTATTAAGATGGATGTTTTTTTACCCTTCATAAAATCTTCATGAGCATTACGGTATAGTAAAAAAATGGACGATGAAAGATTATGGAAAATTGCCAAGTACATTTTTATCATTGGCGCACTTTCTGCAAGTTTTATGCTATTAAATACATATCTTCATAATTCATTGGGGACAAAACTTCCTAGCGCTTCTGAATTTATGAAACAATCTAAATGAAATATTGAATCATGATTTATGGTAATAAAGGTCCACCTCGGTAGCCGGGAATCCACGATGGAATAAATATGTAGATCATAAAAATAATCCCGACTACAAATGAAATGAGAAGGTAAAGTAGGAGTAAAATACTATGATCGAGAAACGTTTTATGACCCTTTTGTTTACAGCATTTTCCATAATAAAAATAAATAAATACGAGGAGAGCGGCAAATAATAATACTGGTAATAAATATATTCTGTTTTGACCTTCTTGACTGAATCTAAATAAAAGACCTGAAGAAACGAGAAAAAATAATAATGCCCCACAGCAAATGATGTGCTGCAAAGTAAAAGGGATCATGAATCCTAAAACTTTTTTCATACTTACCTTTTACTCATGAATTCCCAAACCGATCCGAAGACATAGCCTGAAATCCATGCATAACTCATAAGTACTATTCCAACGATAAAGTATCCATAAAAAGTTACATTTACATCGCCCATCTGTCTTAAGACCAATCCATGTGTCAACCATTGCGTAATCTGGAATGATAGGGCTGGAAAAAATGCCACAGCAAGAGTGCAGATTGTCCATGCAAAAGCCACTGTGATCGCGAGTGTATTTGCCAGAACAATTTTATCGATTTTCATACATATCACCTCTTTTCATTTAAACTAATTTATAACCAAGTTCAGATACTGACTTACGAGCAACTGTCTCATCATAATCTTTCAATAATTCCAGTGTAATCTCTTTTTTATTAAAATCAGCATGCATATCATGAATCCCTTTTACTTTTGTTAAGGTCCTTTTTATCATCTCAACGCATGCACCGCAATGTATTCCCTCCATTTTGTAAGTTTTTGTATTAAACACCACATCCACCACCTCCTTTCGGGGGCTGCTTAACGATTCCTTGATCTTGCAGCCACCTTTTAGTTTGCGCCCAACCGTTGGATGAGGAATACTCACTACTTAGAAGTTTTTTGGGGTCGACATCTTTAAATTCAGTATTTTCTTTACTTTTAAAATAAAGAGCTAAATCATAGTAATTGGCTGGAAACCAGTACGCACTGATATATTTTCCGGCTTCATACATCTCATCTTCAGTTGCGCCTTGACTTGCCATGAGCTGTAAGACTGATAAAAGTGCCATACCGTGATTACAATCAGGGAAAGATGTAGGATTTCCGCAACATGGTCGATAAATATTTGATGAGACTTTTTCAACAAGAGATTCCTGCTCAGGTGTCATTGGAATCAAAGTTTCCTTAGCATAATAATCCATAGGATCACTTTTGGCAAGAGTCCAACCGCCTGTTGAGGCAAAGCCACCCGCTCCGCCGTCTCCGTATTTGACCATCTCGCCATCGGTAAGAACCCGTGATTTATTTCCGAGACCAGCGGCCCAGAAAAAATTGAGAAGAAAATTGGAATTTTCACGGGTAATCTTGACTTTTTTATCTGTTCCTTTGGTTAGAATTGTTTTCTGCTCATCGGTCAGTGCTTCTCCTCTACCGGCATATAATTGCTGAAATTTTTCAAGATCAATAACGCCCATTGTTACCATGCGCGGCCCAAGATCGCCAAACGTGGTATTTAACTCATACCCTTTTTCCGGATTTATTTGACTATATATTTCATCAGAGACACCGGATGCAGTCTCAACTTTTTTCTCCGCGATACTCCCAAAGACATTACCAAACGGGAGCGGCATACGGGGAATAGCATAGACGAGGAGTACAAATGCGAGTCCCACTAAAGCAGAGCGTTTGAATGATTTATCTTTAAAAACACCGTTGATCCGCAAGGAAAGAATATTGAATGAGTACAAAAGAAGAAGTATTGATAATACCTTTATCTCAAGTCCTTGAAAAGGAAAAGCGGTGAGTGAAGCGGCGATCCCTAAAATCGGAAGCAAAAATCCGCCACAGACGGCACATCCTACAGAAACAAGGCTCAAAAAAATACCCATGCTTGAGTTTGCTACTTCGGTATGAGCTTTCTCTCGAGATTTTTCAAATGCATACAAAAGTGTTGTGATAACGATCGCAATAAGAAAATTGTTTATGATTGAGAGTCCAATTGTAAGCCATATATAAACAGGATTATTATCTTGTATGAATCGCTCCCACGAAGTGGTTCTTGTCAAAAGAAAATAATCAAGAAGCATAAATGAGATAAATAAAGATGCGGAAAGAACCTTCATGCTTAGCTCCCGATAAACAACGCCAAATGTTTTCATAAAAAATGATTTTTTATTTTCATTTGTCATAAGTTTTTTTAAGTAATTTATAAAAGATAAACACGATGATTAGAAAAAGAGTTATATCAAGAAAAGGATTTTGAAAATTTTTTGATATATTAAAAACAACTATTCGTAATTCTTTACCATACCCTTCCATGCTCTCCATCTGGATTTTACCCAAATAGTTCATGACCGCAATCGTAATACCAGAAACGATAAATATCGCTGCCCCGAGATACTGAAAAACTGTATATAATTTTTTTCTTTTTTCAGCAGGCAATAGGGAAGTTGATTTTTTATATCCAAGAGATAGAAGAAAAAGCGGGAAAACTATGCCAAGAACATATGCGCCGGAAACTACAACTGCCTGAAAAAGAGATGGGGAAAGTGACGTCAGTGTTATTGCTGCAAAAAGGACAGGGGCACAACATGATGATGTAAGACCGGACATAATCCCCAGTCCAAAAACAGATCCGGCGGTAACTTTCTTATCAACTTTCGAATTAACATTAAAATACTGTGGTATATGAAACAACGGTTTTATCGTGGATACGCCCATTACGATAAGAACAATAGCTCCAAGATAATAGACTTCTGTGTGATATGCATCAAGAAAATATATAAGAAATCGAAATCCGAGTGCAACGGGAATGAGTATAAAAGATAACCCGAGCGCAAAAATGAGTGTATAAAACATCACTTTTCCTTGTCCGTCCGAAGCTTTAGCGGAGGAGGATTTAAATATTGTTCCAAGATAGGTTGGGAAAAGAAACGTAATGCAACATGGAGCAAACAAAGCCAAGACTCCGGCAAGAAATGATGCCGTAAGCGATATTCCGAATAAAAAATTTGTGTCCATTACTTCACCTGTGCTTTAACCTGTAACACAAGCTTTGGATTTTCGGGGTCATTTGTTGATATGTATACTTCTCGCTGTACCGCACCATACACCGGCATCACAAACGGTCGATAGATCACTTTGACAGTAGCTTCTGTTCCAGATTCGATTGGGGTCGCAAAACTACCTACCGAATGCATCCCATACTCTGCACTTTCTTGACCTTTGTATATGACTTGACCCACCGTACAGCCACAACTTGACGATATGTCAAAAAGTTGCAATGGCTTATTTCCGGTATTTTTAATAGTAAACTTTGCAGATGCGGTATCGGATACTTTAATGCTTTTGAGATCATATGATGTCCGGTCTATTTCTACTTTTGGTTTTTGATTGTCGTTTGTAGAATATTTTGTTACAGAAACTGCAAGTGGAGTTTTTGCACGAAGCACCACATACGATCCTGCAATAATTACAATCGAAAGAAATACTATTACTCCAAGAAAAAATTTATTCATAAAGGTTGCTACACTAATAACTGTGACTATGTTAACAAAGAGAGTATTAAGATTTTATGAAGACGGTTGAAGTATCGCAAATTAGAATATAATGTAGTATGAATAAAATTCTTCCTGAACTTCGTAAATCTTTAAAAGAAAGCAGTGACGAAAAAACAAAATCAGGCTCTCAAAGATATTTTAAAGAAAAAGTGAAGTTTCACGGTGTCAAGACTGCGGCAGTCGATCAGGTAGGAAAAAAATACTTCGACCTTTTGGAAAATGAAGATAAAAATACAATCTTCGAACTTTGTGAGGAACTTTTAAAATCAGGATATATGGAGGAGGCATGGATTGCGTGCAACTGGGCAGACCGCATAAATAAAAAATTTACGGCTACTGATTTTGTAATTTTTGAAAGATGGATCAAAAAATATATCGATAACTGGGCCGAATGCGATACGCTTTGCAACCATGCTGTGGGCACATTTGTTGAGATGTATCCGAAATATATTTATAAATTAAAACGCTGGACAAAATCAAAAAACCGTTGGATGAAACGAGCCGCTGCAGTGACGCTTATCATTCCGGCAAGGAGAGGTAAATTTCTAAAAGATATTTTTGAAATTGCAGACAATTTGCTTACCGATCCTGACGACATGGTCCAAAAAGGCTACGGCTGGATGCTCAAAGCCGCAAGTCAGGCTCATCAAAAAGACGTTTTTGATTATGTGATGAAAAATAAAAATATTATGCCGCGCACTGCCCTACGATATGCAATTGAAAAAATGCCGCAAGATTTAAGAAAAAAAGCGATGGCAAAAAATTAGCTAAATTTTATTTAAAAAAATTTTTAATTTTTCCGCGGCAATTTTTCTCATGCTGTATTTTTGCTTCTCTTCCAGACTCATCTCACCAAAAGTTCTTTTTTGTCCACTAGGTTGAAAGATTGGGTTCCAACCAAAGCCATGTTTTCCACGTGGAGGAACAATTTTACCTTTAACAGCGCCTTCAAAAAAATGAATACTTGCACTTGATTTTGCATAGCCGATTAATGTTTTTGCGATCGCATTGTTATTACCAAATTTTTCGGCAATTTCTGCAATACCTTCATTTTTTATCGTTTTTATAAACCACTTTATAAGTGGTCCCGGCAAACCGTTTAAACAATCTAAATATAAAGATGTGTCTTCAACGATAAATTCACCTGCGTGATGTTCAAATGCCGACTGAAGTTTTGCTTCGATAATTTTTCTAGCATCAAGTTCTTGAATTTCCGGAAGATCAATATTGAGTTGTTTTAAATTTGGAATAATGAACTGGACTTCTGTAAATTTTCCTTTTGATCCGGTGATGAAATAAAGAGACATGATAGGAAGTATAAATTTTCCTCAGCAATTTGACAATCGCCAAACGTTTTTATACAATACTAGGCAGTCAATATGTTAAAAATACTATCCACAACTCGTTTTTCTTCAAGAAGAATCACTGGGGAGGGTAGTATTTTTATGATCTAAAATCATTTAATACAACTATTCGCCCCGACATTAAAAGGTCGGGGATTTTTTTGGTTTAAAAAATAAATCAAATATGAACACACTTTGGGGAAAAGTTTTCCAAAATAAGCCTGCAGAATCGGTAATTAGCTTTACTGCGGGGCGCGATATGCATGTCAAAAAAGCAGCTGACAATTATTTGTTACCCTACGATATCTGGGGAAGTCAGGCACACTGCGTGATGCTTTATCAAGAAAAAATTATTGACAAAAATTCTGCTTCCACAATTTTAAAAGGTTTGGAACAAATAGAATGCCTCGTTAAAAAAGGAGAGTTTGCACTTGACCCAAGCTGCGAAGACGTACATACAAACATCGAGTCATATCTGATTGAGCGCTACGGTATAGATCGTATCGGCAAGCTACATACCGGACGATCCCGCAATGATCAGAGTAATGTCGATACTCGCCTTTTCATTCGTGATAAAAGTCTGGAATACATAAAAGAAATAATTATTTTATGCTACACTCTTGTCGGCCTATCTCAAAAATATAAAAGCTACGTCATACCCGGATTCACCCATCACCAGCACGCGATGATGAGCACGTTTGGGCATATACTTATGAGTTTTGCAACAATGCTTGCCCGCGACACTTTACGCTTCAGTCATTGGTACTACCTTCATAATACCAATCCTTTAGGAAGTGCGGCAGGATATGGCACCTCCTTCCCAATAAATTCAATGTTGACGTCTGAGCTTTTGGGGTTTGACTGCTCTGATTTGAGTTCTCTTGATCAGATAACCAACCGCTGGGAACCCGAAGCAGATTTTGTATTTTCAATAAGTGTTCTCATGAATCATCTTTCACTTATGGCGCAAACTTTTATAATTTTGGCAACGCCTCAGTTTGGGATGCTTACTCTTTCCGATGATTACTCGACGGGAAGCTCTATCATGCCGCAAAAGAAAAACCCCGATCCTCTTGAAGTCATGAAAGGAAAAACCGCCTTTATTGCCGGTTTATTGCAAAGTCTTATGTCTCTTGGTAAAGCCAATTTCATCGGTTACAACCGCGATTCGCAGTGGTCAAAGTATGCGCTTATCGACGCAATTGAAGAATCGCAGCTTGCGCCGGAAATCTTGTGCGGGGTTATTAAAACGATGAAGATTCATAAGTCAAACATGGAAAAATGGTGTTACAAAGGATTCATCGGCGCCCCAACCCTTATGGAACAGATCGTGGTGAACTACAACGTTCCATTTCGTAAGTCAAAAATGACGGTAGAAAAAGCGGTCAAATTTTCTCACGGTAAAAATTCTGTTACATATGAAGGGCTGAAAAAAGCCATGAACGAAGAAGATATTGATATACCGATAACTTACGACCGGGTAAAAAAATACCAAGATCCATTTGAGATCATCAAACTTACACAGTCAACCGGCGGTCCTGGCGGAAAAGCAATACAAAAAAGTGTGGAAGAGTTAGAAAAGAAAATTAAAAAACAAGAAAAATGGCTTAAAAAAAAGCATCAACAAAAAATCAGCGCTTTAAAATTATTAAAAGAGAAAATTCTAAAAATTAAGTAATTAATAATTATTTATTGCATTTTTTACTAAAAAATATATAATTTTTTTTAAATATGAAAATCAGACTAATGCATAAAAACGATTTTAAGGGAGTATACGACATGTGGAAACAGGCAAAACTTAGTCTCGCAAGCTACGCTCGAGAGAAAAAAGAATTTGAAGATATGGTGGCATTAAATCCCAAATCATGTTTTGTTGCAATTTATGAAAATAAAGTAATCGGAAGCATATTTGGAGCATACAATGGGCGAAGGGCATTTATATATCATCTTGCCGTGCATCCCTTATGGCAACATAAAGGTCTTGGAAGGCTCTTATTAAGAGAAACAGAAAAGGCGCTTAAAAAAAGAGGCCTATCAAGGGTAAGACTGCGCGTTGATTTAGATAATTTGGAAGTTGTTCCTTTTTATGAAAAATGCGGATATAGTGCTTACGAGCCCTGCACTGTTTTTATGGGAAAAGATTTATAAAAATTTACTAAGTAATCTTCATCACTAATGAAACTTTTGTTCCTCTCCCTTTTAACGACGTAATCACAACTTTTGCATTATATATATCGGCTATTTGTTTAACGAGTGATAGACCTATCCCAAATCCTTTTATTTTATGCTGATTGTTGCCGCGATAGAATCGATCAAATATATGTTTTGTCTCCTCGTCATTCATACCATATCCCTGGTCAACTACTTCGATGACAGAATCTTTAACGTTTTCTACAAAATCGATATTTATAGAGCTATTGGGTGGACTGTATTTTATCGCGTTACTTAACAAATTGGAAAGGATAGTTTTTAGATACTCGCTTGGGATGGAAACAGTAAAAGTTCTCGGAAGTGTTTTATTAAGGATAATTTGTTTACTTTGCAGCATTGACATAAGTTGTTCTGAAATTGACGTGATCATCGTTTCAGGATTTATTTTATGGGGGTTTGAGTTAATATGTTTGTTGGCGTTGAGTTTGGCCAGCAACAATAATTTTTCAATTAACTCATTAAGGGAAAATAATTCATTACGGATAATTTGTAGGTCTTGTTTTTGTATATCTTTTGAGCCATAAAACATTACGTCTATTGATGAAATCATGCGTGCAAGCGGAGTTTTAAGCTCATGTGAAGCGTTAGCAATAAAATCTTTTTGGCGAATGGAGGCTTCGTGCAAGCGCGAGATCATGTCATTGAATTTCCTGGCAAGTAACACAGTCTCGTCATTTGGATGACCTTCTATTGCAACTTGTTTATCAAGTCTGTCAAGATCGATGCCTTCGATTATATGTTGTATTTTAACAATGGGACGAAATGCCATATTCGAAAGAAAATTACCAAGAAGCAAACTTCCAATCAAGCTTGTTGCCGTCATCACAAAAAAAGTGATCAATACGACGCTCTTAAACTCTGCTAAATCGGAAAGTGATTTTCCTAAAATCAATACCCCAACAATATTTTTTTGATAAAGAAGTGGAACAATTTTAATTTTAATTTCTTGATTTTCCCAAACAATTGTTTTTTCTCGGACTTTTCCTTTTTTTTGTGTCTCATCGGATAACGATATTAATTTCTGTAATTCATCTTTATGATCTTTCTCCTCTATTGCAAAAAGGCCATATGTCCGAAGTATATTTTGTTTTTCATCAATAAACAGGGCTGGATGACCTTCTGTTGTCAAATAAGCTTTGAGGGACAAACCTGTTTCATCTATACGAAAATTTATTTTCCCTCGGTCAAAAACCAGATAGTTATTGATAATTTCTTGAGAATTTTTTGATAATTCGTCAGTTATGTCGCGTTGAGTTTTTAAATCAAAAAATAGGATAAAAATACCATAAGCAATAATCAAAAAAATAAATACGTATAACGACAATGTCAGTGCAAATCGGTGTTGAGTAGTCAACTTTGGCATATCATATAACCTTTATTTTTAACTGTCTGCAAAAGCTTTTTTTTATAAGGATCATCAATTTTTCTTCGTAAATACCTGACGTGGACATCGATTGTATTTGAAAAAGGATCGATATCCTCTCCCCACACATGATGCAAAAGCGTCATGCGGTCAATGACTTTGCACTTATGCATAACCAAATATTCAAGCAAGGCATATTCCTTTGGAGCAAGAATAATTTCATGATTGTTTCGCATCACTTTTGTTGTATTTGTGTCGATAACCAGATCCCCAATATTTATAATATGTGAAGGATTATTTTGCGTACTTCTTCTTGTCAAAGCTTTGACTCGGGCATGAAGTTCTTCAAGTGCAAAGGGTTTGGTGAGATAGTCGTCCGCACCATGAATGAGTCCTTCGACTTTATCTTCAAGCTGTGATTTTGCGGTCAACATGATTATAGGTACGGCAATATTCTTTTCTCTTAATGATTTACAAAAATCAAGACCGCTTCCATCGGGAAGCATCCAATCGAGAACTACGACATCGTATGAATCGATTTGGAGACAATACGTACCATCGACGATATTCGCGGCAATGGTTGAGATGAAGCCTTTATTTTTGAGATAAGTTTTGATATTTTTAGCAATGATTTCATCGTCTTCAATTATGAGAATATGCATGCTCTATTGTATCAAATATTGCTGCAACAATCCTTTCGCAAATGATGAGTGGTCTTGTGGCATTTCCTTTTCTTTTGTGGCAAAGGCGGTGGTACCATCCTGGCCACAGTATTTTGCCAGTAATGCGTCTCCGCCCGGATGTGATCCGAAATAGGTCGTTATGTCGTAGATATGTCCGTTTATTACCATCCAACAATCACCAGGATTACTATGATTTGGAAGTTCGGAAAAAGGATCAGCTTGTTGCTGGGGCGCATCGGTAGGTATTGATTCAACAGATTCAGAAGTTAGGACTGCGGTTATTGTTTTTTCGTTATCAGTTGAAGTTGTAATTGTTGGAGAGGTCTTTAAAGTCAAGATATTGCTTGACGGAGTTATTTTTTGAGATTCTTTATTTTTAAAGGTAAAAAATAAGGCACCTACAAAAATAAAATTTAGAATCGCAAGCCGTATTAAAAAGTTCAATGCTGCCCTCATTCCAATAATGAAAAATTCTCAAACATAATCTTCGTTTCCGGTACTCCAAGTGATATAAATTGTTTTTTCAATCCTTCCATCATTCCCATGGGACCACATAACAATATGTGCACTACTTCCTTTAGACTTATGTCTTTCGCAATTTTTTCTGCAGTCAGCCTTTTATTTTTTTGTGTCGGCCAATTGACATATTTAAAAGTTGAATCATTTTTGCTGATAATTTGCAGTTCTTCATTAAATACTCCTTCTTCTTCCGTGCCATAACAATAATAAAAATACACGGGCTGCATGGTGGCAGTGTTTATACGCGACCGTGCCATACTGACAAACGGCGTAGCGCCAATCCCTCCACCAATCCAAACTACCGGAGCAGTAATACTTTTTATTTTGCCACCAAATGCTCCATAAGGACCGTACAAAAAAACACGATCAGATACTCTAAGCTGTGGTATTTTCACGGTGTAATCGCCAAGCATTTTCACTGAAATTCTTAAATAATCATCTTGAGGGGCTGAGGATATCGAAAAAGGATGCATTTCTGAACCAATTGATTTATTTTTAAATTCCATGTATGCAAACTGACCAGGGTGAAAATTTAATACCTTTTTTGTGAGAGGTTTTAAATATATGTTGACGATATCAAGCGCCCGTTCGATGTGTACAATTTCGTAAAGAAATTTTGGGCCAATATGTTTGTATAAAAATACGATATAAAAAAATGAGACTATACCAATTAAGAGAAAAATACCAATCCAGATCGTCAATAAAGGGTTTGAATTTACGTCGCTTGCTACAAGAAGAGAATGTACCCCTCCCAATAAAAAACTTACACCTAAAAACTGATGAATAAATTTCCAAATGTTGTAAGGCAGTTTAATAAAAACCATGAAAATAAATGACAGAATCATTGTGTACAATGCCAATATTCCAAGATTGTAGGCAAAATCAGCTCCGGGCAGTAAATATTGGAGAGACATTTTTATGTTAGGGGCATATTGCGCGGCAAGAAGAAGAGGATGATTTATGAGAAATAAAAAAGAAACACTGCCTAAATAGCGATGAATGTAATAAGTTTTATCCAATCCCCCAAAAAAATATTCGACAAATTTATTTCTAGTTGAAAGAAGTAGTGTAATAGACATTAAAACTAGACCGAGAAGTGCAAATATCTGGCTTGAAGCACGAAGCGGTTGTTCAAATATCATTCGTGTGTCATCTTTTCCGCTAATCCAGAGTGAGATTGTGATGAGCACGATATTTACAAGTACAAACCATGATATTTTCGCTTTCATAATGAAGATAAATTATTTTTCTGTTTCGTTTTCCTCGTGATCCTCGGATTTGTCTTCCTGTTCTTCTTCTGGCTCGTCTTCATGTTCATCATCCATTTCATCGATATCATCATCCTGTCTGTATGAGGAGGATCCTGAAACTGATTGACCGGTATTTGTATTTGTAGTGCTACCTGTAACTAAATAAGGTTGCATGCGACTCAAGTTTGTTCCGTGCTGATTTTGATAAGTTGTCGTCATGTCCGAATTACACACAAAAACATCTCCCCCGGAATGCGTTTGCCTTAAGGAGGTGACGTCATACTGATTGCCAAATAAGGTGACAATACATGCGTTTGTATTTGTACTTGTATTTTGAGCGGCAGTCGTATTCTGATTTAGCTGAGCCAAGGGCTTGGATGTGGGCGTTGGATTATTATTTGTGAACGTAGTTTTACCAGTCGTACTTCCTGTCTTTTGTGTCGTAGAATCAGTTTGCGTCGACGACGTTGTTGTTGTCGAAGAGTTGGTTTTAGATGATTTACTTAAACTATCTTCTGCTTCGATTTCCAAATCAGTTGTATCTTTTAACTCCGGAACCACTTCGTTTTTTTCGGTCTGATTCATACCGATAACTTTAGTTACTCCAACAACACTTGATGACAGAGTTATTCCGCCAAGTAACACAAGTGCGGATGTTGTAAATATTTTTTTTGCAATAAGACTTTGAAACATGTTCATATGTTTTTTTAAATTTCTAATTTATAAGCATTCTAAACAACGGTACATTAAGGCCGGATTAAGAAATAATATTAATTAACGTACTCTCCAATAACAGGATATTTACGTTTGATTATGCCACCGCCGGCAACATGAAGTTCCTGGCTTGAGTCTTTACCGGCCAAAGAATGATAAGGTCCACCAACTTTATAAAAATCTTTTCCCGTGGTTACATCGTATACTTTGCCGTCAAGTGCAAGTAAAATCGGCAACTCGGGATTTGAGCCATCGTATTTTTTTAATTCCTGATCGGTAAAGACTTTTGCTGATTTTGTTCCCATTACCTCCTCATTTGCTGAGCTTTTATTTGGACTCAAAAATATTGAGTACGTAAGGATGACAAGAA
>Ga0209542_10003619_pt1 | contig 32845 bp, 38 predicted proteins | sample RifCSPhighO2_01_FD_184028 | JGI IMG/M metagenome (GOLD analysis project Ga0209542, IMG submission 184028) | Soil microbial communities from Rifle, Colorado - Rifle CSP2_plank highO2_0.1 (SPAdes) (version 2) | ecosystem: Environmental > Terrestrial > Deep subsurface > Rock core/Sediment ... | reverse complement strand
ATATATAAGCAATCTTTACCGCTCGCCGATCGTATCTACCTAACCCGCGTACTCACGAAGATTGAGGGCGATAAATTTTTCTCATTTGACGAATCAAAGTGGCGCGAAATCTCCCGCGAAGAACACCAAACCGATAACAAGAATCAGTACGACTACGATTTTATTCTTCTCGAGCGAGACTAATAGAACATATTACCAGCTACGTCAGCTAGTGCCCACCAACAGGCTCGCATGATTGCATGGACCTGCCTTTTTTATAAGGAGCGCATTAGGCGGCGGCGGCCGCACCTACAGGGTGTCGGCTCCAGTCATACTTTGGTAGTAAAGTTTTATCTTCTATCTCGACTATCCCGATCTCAGCCGCAAAAGCTTTCCGCAATAGCGCCTTCGCCCCCGTGGTTGCCTCTTCTAGGGGGAGAACATCAAAGGGGTAAAAATTAGGTTTTTTGCCTAACTTTTGCCAAAGCCTCATTCTTTCAATAGACACTTCGTATAAGAATGGATCATTTAATGCCTGAGCTGATCTTCCGATCAAGCTTGTCACAACATCTCTTGGGGTTATCTTTGGCTCTTCCAGTTTAGAAATAGCTTCATCTCTGCACGCAGTAAAGAAATTTATACGCTCATTGATATCAATTTCTAATAAATCAGATTGTATATGAGAGAGGCGACCAAGCTTTTTTGTAGATATAGCTAAGCCGGCAACAGCATACCTCAATAAATCAACTACATCGAAGTCCCTTAAAGAGTCTTCTACAGTCTCTTGGCATAATGCTTCTGGATCAACAGTACCGAATTTTTTATGAAGATCCCCTTCGTCGAGCGTAAGTAGTATAAGCCTGTTATAGCGTAATTTTCTAAAGTCTATTCGTAACTGCTCGAGTGGGGTCCTATCTTCAGGAGCTATATGTGGCTTGTTCCATTCGTCGCGTTTAAAATATGCGTGATGATTTTTCCATGTCCCATTGCTAAATACACCAAAAGGTACACCGACACTATTTGGCGGGTAAAAACGTCCAAGCGCAGCAAAATTGATTAAACCATTATTGTGCCGAGGGATTTCACCTCTAGCCATTTCTTAGCCTTTTGGCCTTTTTGTTTTATTTCCCATAACGCTTATTTTTAGAATCGCACGATAGTGCAATAAGTGCAACCTCAAAAATTATCCACAGTCAAGAAACATGAGCACGATAAAGTCCGGAAGAAAGACTAACCAGCACCAATCTACTTGATGTAGTAAACGACGCTTACACTGTAGCTCAGCTCGTTCTCGCCAGGCTGCACGGTTAATTGCCCTGAGGCCTCGGCCGCGTCTGTCGATACGGCACCGCCGCGCAATAGTTCGATGCCGCCAAAGCCGGCCCCGTCATCAACGCTTTTAACTTTGGTTATTTTGAAGCCGAGGTTTTTGGCCGACTGGTCGGCCTTGGCCCGGGCGTCTTTAGTAGCTTGGTCACGGGCCTGGCTTTCCAGCTGCTTCGTTTTTTCTTCGCTAAAAGTTGTCTGTGGCGAAATGGCGCCGCTGGGGCTGGTGGTAACTAGATAGTCTTGCACTTTCTGCGATAACTCACGGTTTGCCACTGTGATGGTTAGGCTTAACGTATACGTAGTGCTGCCTTCGTCAATAACCGGATAATAAATCCCTTGCCCGTAGCCGCTGGCGTTGGTCTTGATGGCACTGTCAGGGACGCCTAACTTCTTGATTGCCGCGACCAGCTCGTCGCTCTTTTTGGTCATTTCGGCCAGGGCAACAGCTTTGTCGGCATTTTTGAATTCGTAAGATGGATAAAAGACGTATTCGTCTGGTTCGGCCTTAACGGTGGCTTGCCCGGTAACACTGACCGTCCGGTCGGTAGCTTTGGGCGATAGGTCCCATGGCTTCCATAAATATGCCATGACTCCAATGACAACCAAAAGCACAGCTATAATTATCCGCGGATAAAGCGACATGCTGAGCTGTTTCTTAGGTGCTGGCGGAGCAGGCATCATTGCTGGCGGCTGGGTGTTTGGCGGCGGCATATTTTTGTCCTCTTATACTTTTAGTGTGGCTGGCTTTTTGGCAAAAGTAAAGCCAAGTGCTAAAAGCCCTAGTTTTTTATCTACTGCGCCGGAAGCAGAGGGACGAACACAAAACCCGGGTGTTTTTGTATATCAACATCTTTATCGGAGATCTTTTCTATTTCCAAGATGTCATAATTAACCGGGATAACTAGCTTGCCGCCGACTTTCAGCTGTTCGATAAGCTCCTGGGGCAGACTCTCGGCCGCGGCGCTAACTAAAATCCGGTCGAACGGAGCTTCCTTGGGCAGGCCATATTTTTTACCGGCTTGGTAAAAGTGGACGTTCTTAATGCCGCTACGGCGGCAATTTTGGCGGCCGAACTCAACTAGTTCCGGTATTAGCTCCACTGCATAAATCATGCCCTTAGGACCGACTAGGTGCGCCAACAACGCGCTTGTCCAGCCAGAGCCAGAGCCAACGTCAAGCACTTTATCACCACGCTGCGGCTCTAGCCATCCAAGCATCAGCCGCACGGTAGTCGGCTGGCTGATGGTTTGACCAAAACCAATCGGCAGCGGCATATCCAAATCGGCGCTGCCGGTAAGCTCCGGCAGGACAAACCGCGAACGCTCAACTTGGTCGAAGACCTTATCAATTGTGTCCATCCAGGCATCCTCTATCGTAATTATTAACTATATATATTTAATCCGCTATGACGAAACTCACAAACAGAGGCGCCTATGCACACAACTTGACTAAGGATGCTTAAGCACAAGCGGCTTGCAGAGACGTTGTAGTTGATGCTACACTCACAGATATTAATCTCTAAACACGGGGTGGAAGGACCAAGGAATATGAAAATTACTAACCAAAATGGTTTTGCCCACATAACAATTGTAGCTGCGGTTGTGGCAGTAGCGGCAATTGGTGGTGTTGGCTACTTTGTATATCAGAAAAATAATGACAATAACAAGTCAAAGAGTACAACTGCCGCCACAAGTACCTCAGCTAGTTCAGAAGAGACCAATAAGGCTAGCGATGAAGCAGCTGTTAAAGCAGCGGCCAAAGCACACTTTACGCTGGTTTACCAGAAGAAAATTCAAGAGGCTTACCAGACTACTTGTCAGGACTTCAAGGATTTGTCGCCTTACTCTGAATTCCAGTCATACTTAAGTAACCCCGGCTTTCAAACCATTGACCTCTCATTAGTGGAATATACATCGGTTGACGCTCGCAATAACCAAGCCAAAATTAGCGGCCCCGTCGGCCCGCTAGACCCGGACTCGACTTTGGAAGTCAGCTTACTGAAGAAAAGTAACCAATGGTGCGTTTACGGTTATTCAATTCAATAAACCAAGGGGTGGTGTAGTGGCCGGCAAAAATCAGAGTGGTTTTCATCTCGTCGCAATAGTTTTAGTGATTTTAGTCCTGGGCGTTGCTGGGCTAGCCGCCTGGCGAGTTTTTAAAAGTAATCCTAAAAACCAACCGTCCGCCGCCAACCAAACCGCTTCAACGGCCGGCACGTCTGGTAAAATCAACCAGATCGATACGGCCAAACTAGCTTTTGATCAGCAGGCGGCAGCTAGTGATCCGATCGGCGATAAAAACGGCCCCTTTTACCATGATGTTTATACCGCCAGTTCGTCAGATGGGTTGAAGTTTAGCTCAACCGGCAATAAGATCGCCGAGCATGCTTCCGTACCAGATGCCATCAGGCTGCCCTCCGGGCAGCTGGTGTTTTACGCCGTGGACGGCGCCCAGCATTCTAAGTCTGGGGTACTAATGGGTGTGTCTAGCGATAATGGCAAGACTTGGGAACTTGGCTCGATGCAGCTAGGCGGCGCTAGCGGCGGCATCGCCGACCCACAAATCACCATCACCGACAATGGCCAGCTGCGGCTTTACTATTTGGTCTTTCCTGGTCCACCAACTCCCGGCCAACCGCCAGCCAGTGTTAACACAGTCGACAGCTCTACCTCAGCCGATGGCATTAACTTCACCAAAGAATCAGGCGACCGTTTTGAGTATGCCCAGATTACCGATCCAGATGTAATAAAAATCGGTAGCACCTGGTTTATGTACGCCGCTCAGGGCCAGAAGCAAATTTATGCTACTTCTTCAGACGGCCTGAGCTTCAGCTACAAGGGAGTAGCTCGTCAACAGGGTTCTGTATCCAAGACCGTGGCAATCAGCGGCGACAAATTCCGCCAGTTTTATTGCGACAAAGGCATCAGCAGCTCAACAACGTCTGACGGTATTAGCTGGAGCGATGAGGGCGTCAATTTGGCCGCGCCGGCCGATAAGATTATCTGCGACCCATCGCCGCTGCAGCTCGACGACGGCAGTTGGCTGATGATTTACAAAGTTGCCAATCCGCAGCGTTAAGGGCTATTATCATAACTTGTGGTTTCTGTCGCTCTCTCAATCATTGTCCCTATAGCTATCTATAGTTATTTGCCGCGCTGGCTGCAAAATCTAGGTTATAAGCCCGCCCCCAAGAATCTACTGGCGGCCGCCTGTGTGCTTTATTTCGTCTCGTTTTATCTGCCGACCTTCCGTATAGAAGGCCAAGATACTTCCTTTGCTACCCATTTTGTGGGCGGCGGACTTTTTAGCGGCTTTTTGTGGCTATACCTTAAGCAAAGCCTAAGATGGAAAATGCTTGGCTGGCTGGAGCTGATCAGCCTTTATCTCCTGGTTAGCGGACTGGGCGTCGCCAATGAACTGTTTGAACTCTTGATCGAAAAAACTGGTATTACCTACGTCGGGTCTTGGGATACCTGGTGGGACCTGCTGGCTAACTCTCTTGGCGCGCTGGCCTTTTGGCTAGTCTACAAATTCGTGCAATCTGGTAGGCATTTTTGATATTTGTTATGTTAATGTAAAATTACTGTATTAACGGAGGGCGTGGAGATGGAAACGGAAAATCAGGGGCAGGAGCTGCCGCAGCCGCCAAAGCCGCAAGACAGCGAGAGGGACTCGAAGAAAATAGTAAAAATGGTCGTTTTGGCGCTGGTGATGCTGGCCTTTGGCGCCGCTGGCGGCTATATCTGGCGCGATCGCGAAGCTAACAACCTGGATAAACTTCGCACTGACGAAATATCCAGTCTCAGGCAAAAAAGTACAAACCTGGAAAACGACCTGGAAGCGGCCAAGAAAAAAGCTGCCGCCAGCAGTTCTACTATTGAAAACACTGCGCCCAGCGCCGCGACGCTGGATAGCATCAAGGATGCCATCAAATCCGGTAACACCGCGGCCCTGGAGGGTTACATGGCTGCCAGCGTCAATGTAATACTGGCGGCATCAGAAGCTTACGGACCCCAAACCCCGACTCAGGCCATCAAAGACCTTGATTATCTTAATAGTGCTACTGACCCCTGGGACTTCGCACTATCTAGCACCACGCTTGCTAAATACCAATCTGGGGACTATAAACAATACTTCCCGACCACGGCCTTGGTCGGCCAATCAGCTAATGACTATGTCGTGTCGTTCCAGTTTGATTCCAGCGGCAAGATAAATGGCATTTTCATGACCGTCAGCGCCGACCTGTTGTAAATCGACCCATAAAATTTTGGCAGCTGCAGAAAAATCTTCCTACTTAAAGGTTGCATAGTAGATGCCTTTGGTGTGCCCGCCGTAGTACATGTACCAGTTGTCACCGACTTTCAGCAGCGTCGGGTCGCCGGGCGGATCCTGGGGAAAATCTTGGTCGCCGGTAGCTGTGCTAAAGGTTAGTTGCGGTTCAGAAAACTTATCGCCGCTAAGGACCGAGTAGTAAATTCCTTTATACCCCCAGAAGTAAAGGCGATTCTCATTGCCGTCCCACGCCACCAGCTCCGGCCCGTCCATCCAGCCTTTGAATACATTGTTCCGGCTATCTAAAGCTATCCCCTTCTTTTCAAATGTCAGGCCGTCTTGGGATGTTGCCCACAACAGAGGATGAGTCTCATTATTAGGAACCTTTCCCGCGGCGGTGTATGGCTCGTTTATCGCGCCGAAATATACCATTACGTATCGGTCGCCAATTTTTGCCACCGTAGGAGCACCGACATTCGTCAAGGTAAGGCCCGCGGGATTGCCGGTATCAATCCTTGTTCCGGATTCTGCGCTCCAAACCAGACCGTCCGCAGAAACAGCGCTTTTAATTGCCCCGGCGTTTTGGTAATACATCCGATACGTTCCATCCGAAAGTTTAAGGACGGACGGGAAGGTTGCTTGCTCGATCCTGGTACCTTCTTCCTTGGTCCACTTATTTCCATCTGTAGAAACAGAAGAGTAAACCTGCCCATTAAATCCGGGCACTTCGGGTTCTAGCGAATAGTAAAGCCTGTAACGCCCATCGCCTAGGGTGACGGCATCGGCGTCAGCATAGTTGCCAGAAATGGCCAGATCACCTTTCTGCCATGTCTTGGATTTACTGGCCTCAGCGGAACTAGTTTCATTGGAAGCAGTACTCGTCTTCTGGCCGGAGTTATCTTTTTTATTTAAGAAGATCCGGTAGCCGGCGTAACCCACGGCCGCCAGCACCACCGCGATGACAATTATTTCGATTACCCCGATTAGCCCGTTTTGGTCTTTTATTTTTTTTCCCACATTCTTCATGACACCCTCAAATTAATAGTTTAATTCTAACACACCGCTTATGTTTGACGATCAATAGGTACTTCTCGAAAATTTCCCGTCCAGTGTTATAATTACGAACGTTAACAACGCCCCACAGCCTGCCAGCAGCCTTTGGCAGAAAGGATTTTTTATGTCAAGTTACAAAACTGCCGAGAGTGTTTCTCCGAAACACCCGGATAAGTTGTGCGACCAGATTTCCGATGCCATTTTGGACGCTTATTTAGCAGTTGACCCTTATGCCAGAGTAGCGGTAGAAGTGGCGGGCGGCCACGGCGAAATTTTTGTGGTTGGCGAAGTGACCGCCAAAGCCAAAATAGACATAGAACCCATTGTCAAGCGTATCGCCGGCGACATAGAGCTTAGACACAAACTTGTCCACCAAAGCCCGGAGATCGCCCGGGGTGTTGAGCATGGCGGCGCCGGCGACCAGGGAATCATGGTTGGTTACGCTACGAATGAAACGCCGGAGCTCATGCCGCTAGAGGTCATGTTAGCCCGCAACTTAAACCGGCATTTATACAAGAAATGGCCTTATGACGGCAAAACTCAAGTAACTATGACTGACAGTAAGATTTTAGCGGTTGTCGCCAGCTTCCAGAATTCCAAATCGGATGAGCTTAGAGATGCGGTTGGCGATTGGATGAAAGGCTGGCCAAAGTCAAAACAGTTTAAAATTTATGTCAATCCCACCGGTGATTGGCACCAGGGCGGCTTTGATGCCGACAGTGGCCTAACCGGACGCAAGCTGGTGATAGACAACTATGGCCCGCAAATCCCGGTCGGCGGCGGCTGTTTTTCCGGCAAGGACGCTACCAAAGTTGACCGCTCGGCTGCCTACATGGCCCGCCGCCTGGCTGTCGATTACCTGCGCAAACACAAGGCCGACAAGGTTTACTGCTATTTAGCCTACGCTATCGGCGTGGCCGATCCGGTTGAGGCTACTTATGTGGTCAACGGCCAGTATCGTCCGATTGAAGGTTATGATCTAACCCCCAAAGGCATTATTGACTATTTAGACCTGCGCCGTCCGCAATATGAAGCAACTGCCAGCTACGGTCATTTTGGCAACGGCTTTACCTGGGACAAATAACTCGAAAGAGGCGGCCTGTATTCTTTGCTCAAACGGCGTTATAATCTTTAGTGTAAGTGGAGTAAAGCTATGGCACAAAAAATTTTAGGCAAGGTGACCCATTATTTTGATCACTTGGGTGTGGCGGTCATCGGGCTGGAAAAAGGTGTCAGCCTAAAAAAGGGCGACCAGATCCAGTTTAAGGGCAGCAAAACGGACTTCGGCCAAGCAGTTGATTCACTGCAAGTCGATCACGCCGACGTCGACCAAGCCAAAGCCGGCGACGATTTTGGCCTCAAAGTTGACAAACCAGTTCGCGAAGGCGACAAAGTCTACGCTGCCGAAAAATAGTTAAGGTTCTAAGGATTTTTCTAAGGCCTGGATTGTGCCGCTAACTTCTATATAAGGGTTGGCGTAGGCCGGCTTAGCGGCATTTTTATGATAAGCAATTCCGGCTTCGGTAAATTTGATAGCCGAGGCTGTAGAAATAGTCACCACCAGATCATTTGGTTTAATGACGCCCGCTTGGCGGGCTTGGACGGCGGCGTGCAGAGCCACCGCCCCCTGCGGGCAAATGTTGGCACCGCTGCGCGTAAAGCGCGCCCAAGTGTCCAAAATTTCCGCCTCGGAGGAGCGGTAAAAATGATTGTTAAACTCGCCAATCAGGCTTTGGATCCTGGGGAAGCTGACAGGATCATTAATGTTCATGGCGCTGGCCACAGTCTTTTTATATTTACCTGGCCGGTAGGCAGTGTAGTTACTTTCGCTCCAGCGCACTAAGGTGTCGGCGGCGGCGGTTTGGGCGCCGATTACGCCGGGCAATTTATCAATCAGACCGAACTGCTTAGCCCGAAGCAGGCTGATTAGCAGGGCAGTGAGGTTGCCGCCATTGCCAATCGGTATAGATATCCAGTCCGGGGCCTTCCAAGACAGGTCCTGCAAAATTTCCAGGCCGATAGATTCCTGGCCGGTTAGTCTCATATCATTTTTGCTATTTACCAATATAAATTCGGGGTGCCGCGAGGTGAATTCCGCGACTATGCGCATACAGCCGTCAAAACCGTCGCGGTGGTCTATGGCCCGGACAACCGCGCCGTGGGCCATAGCCTGAAACAGCTGAGAATCAGAGATCTTATTGTTTGGTACCAGTACCAAGCAGCTGATTTCATTACGCACATAGGCCGAATAAATGGCCGCCGAGGCTGAGGTATCGCCAGTCGACGCGCAGCAAACTCCTTTAGTACCCAGCTGGGGGTAAGTGTGTTTGAGCCGCAGGGCATCAGAAATCGCCACCGGCATGCCGCGGTCTTTAAAGCTTTCGGACGGCGCTTGGCCCTCCAGTTTTATGAAAAGATTTTTAAAACCTAGCTCGTCTTTTAGCCAACCGGGTACCTCAAACAGATCAGTCTGACCTTCTTTTAAGGCCACGATTTCCGACTCCGGGAAACCGGGCAGCAAAAAATCACGCCATAGCCACACACCCGAGTCATTGGGGTATTTCTTTCTGTCTTGGCCAAAACGTAAATTGTCAAAGTGTTTTTGGGCGGTTTTGCCCGTACCTACGACTTTTTTTACGTAGTCTTCATCGCGCTGAACTAGCAAGAGGCCGCCGCAGCTAGGGCAGGTGTAGTGGAAGCGGTCGGCCGGGTGCTGTTTTTGGCAAGCGATACAGCGGTGCCAAAAATGCAGTCTCTCCATAGTGAATACTATAGACCATCCTTCGCTAGTTTGAACCACGGCCAGGTAGTAAGATTGTCATATGATAAAAATCAGTGACAAACAGTTCAATAAAATCGTTGCCGAGGCTATTGACGGCATCCCGCCGCCCTATATTGACCGCTTACAAAACGTGGCCTTCATCCTCGAAGATGAACCATCGCGCCGGCAGACTAAAGCCCTTGGGCTGCGCTGCTATGATCTTTTGTTTGGCTTGTATGAGGGCGTGCCATTGCCCCAGCGTATGAGTGATACAAAACTTCTGCCCGATAAAATTACTCTTTTTAAGAAACCGCTGATGTCAATCAGTAAAGATATCGGCGAACTCACCAAAAACATCAAACACACCATCTGGCACGAAGTAGCCCATTATTATGGGTTGGGCCACAAAAGAATCCATGAACTTGAGAACAAGAGACCTTCCTCTTAATCCTCCATAGCCTTTCAATGTGACGCTGAGGGCCTGCCCTCCGTAGCCCTTTAGGGCAAAGGAGGGTATAATCAAAGAAGAAATAACTAGGAGGGTAGAGTAGTTATGGCCTTATTTTTGGGAGTGCATGAAATGGGTCGGCCGATGACCGACGATGAAGCGGCAGGCATTTGGTCTAAATATAAAGCCGCTTGTGAGCAACGCGGCTGTAAGGCCCTGCGAGTACACGCTAGTCCGGCAGCGGGCAAGGCTTTCTGTCTGACGCAGGCTAATTCCGCCGATGAGGTCAAAGCCGCCCACGAAGGCGGCAGCTTTCCTCTCAAAGAAATAGTCGAAGTTAGGGTATTAGAGTAATTTTAACTAATAAAGCTCAATGATTAAGCTGATAATTACCGCCTTGGTCGCCGGCCTCATCGCCGTGGGCGTTTATCTTTACACCCAAAACAACTCGGCGAGCAACACGGTGCAACAAGGAGCTAGCCAGATTCAAAACGCCGGCGATGCCGTCCAGCAGACCCAAGACCTCCAAGACAAAATCAACCAAAAAGCTACCGAGCAGCTCGGCCAATAAGCCATCGTAATAGTTAGATAGTTAATAGTTGATAGTTGATAGTTGATAGTTGATAGTTAAGAGCTATGAGCTAAAGGCTAGGGGTTATTTTTCTAGAGACCGATATCCAGCTTACGCTGAGCTTGTCGAACGCGTGACTTTCTCCTACGGAGAAGAGTATAATTGCGTTACAGGATTATTATTTTATGACATCATTTGAAAGTCCTGGTGGGAGAGGTTTGTCGGGCGAGCAAAATAGACAAGAAGCTATAGAGCTCCCCATACCAGAAGATCCGGATGTGGCTTGGTGTGATATAGTGACGGCTGCTTACGGTAACGGATCATATCGAACAACCATTAAAACCGCGTCTTACTTACGCCGGAAACTCCCGATCCGCAAGAAAGGTCTCAAATGCTATGAAAACTATAGTTGTGAAGGACCGGACGGTGAGCCAGGCGAAATAGAGGGCGTACTAGTCGGGGCTAAGATGATCCCGAACTTTGACGATGGGCCTTATGTTCCGCACCTTGTGCTTGTGGAGGCTGATCAGGGGGATGTGCCGTACTGGATAGCTGATCACCCAAACCAGGAATTTTTAATCCCTCTCAGTGATGCCGGTAAGGAGCTGTTCTTACATCCTGAATAATATCGGGCTTGTTTTCTTAGCTATATTCTTCTACAGAACGTAAATGTTATAACAAAGTTATATCACCAGGTGAGGTTTGGTCTAAGACATGACCAAGCTAAGAGCTAACAGCTAAGTGCCATTTTGGCTAAGGACTAATTGACTAACGACTTTCGACTTACGAAAAGCGACGATGCAGCTTTGGTTGCCTTCGCTGCTTCGGCAGCCTTTTGGCGGGGTGTATTCTTCGCCCACTTGTCCGCCTTCCGCCTCTGGCGGATTGGTGGAAGTAGGAGTATAATTAGATCACCCGCAGGAGATATTGTCAATGCCAGAGTTTGAACGAGGATATAGTGCCAGGGGTGAGATCAAGTCGTGGATCGAAGATGACCGCGGTATCGTGGGACTTTTCGGAGCGGTAGATTCACAAATGACCGTGCAAATCAGTTTAGCCGCCGGTGAACATATTGCTGATAGAGGCATCGGTAGGGTGGTTTTTGATTTTGAATATACCGATTTCCTCGATTCTGGTCTTTTGGGAGTTTTGAATACTACCCACAAACTGACAGTCAGAGCCGGGTTAAAAGAAATGAGCCTGCGAAATATTACCGACCCCAATATACGAAGGCTTTTAGAAGCAACTGGTCTGGACAAAACTCTTGTTATCGAAGAAGAAGACGAGGTTGAAGGGGCAGCATCTCAAAAAATGAGATTCTCAATGTATCGGCCCAGCGATACAAGCTTATAAAGCTACCGGCTAAGGGCTATTGACTAGCGACTAGACATTAGTCTCCGGTATAATTAGCCCCGTAGTAGACTTTCGAGTCGGTTAGCAAAGCTAACCCAGCACCAAAGGTGAATTCTCGAAAGCTCACTACAGGGTTAGCCCAGTTGGAGTTTTGAATGCCGATTGAATGTTATTTAGTTTCAGAAAGTGGAGACGTTGCGGTTGAGCTCGATCCGGTTGAGGCGGGGAGGTGCTTCACTCTTCAAGATTTTTCAAATGGGGTCATCAGAGTAATCGCCGTAGCTTGTCATCATCATGATCTCGGGGGTCAGGTACATGAACTTGATCAAGACGAATTTGAGCATATGCTAGAGTCAGCTCAGGATGGTGTATTTAAGCTTGATGAAAGCAGTAAAATCGATGATATCTTTCCAAACGGGGTCTACGAAGAAGAATTATCTGGCCCTTCTGGCAAAGTAACCAGATTGATCCTAAAACACGAGCTGCCTCACACAGTCTCAATGAACTAGGCTGTGCTCCTCCTAACTTGTTCACTTCAGCTATGAGCTTTTAGCTATCTGCTTTCAGCTATTTGAGGGGTATAATCAAAGAATTGTGAATCAGAGTCAAATCCGACAATTCTTAAAATCTCATGCGTCAAATAGGGATCGAACAATAGTTATTGTTGATTTTGGTAACGTCGAAAAGTGGAGGCAGAGTTTGGGCTGGAAAATTGGCATCCAGGAGCTTGCCAATTTAGTTAAGAGCTTTTCTCAAGGCCATAAATATCTACGGCGTTTTTACTATGGATCCGATTACGGGCGCTATGAGTCTTCTACGATAATGACAAGTTGGTCTAGAAATATCATTGATCGAGCCCACATGAATGGCTTCGAAGTCATTACCAAGCGAGTCAAGTATATTCATAGCCAGGATAGCTTGCACGGATTTGAAAAGAAATGCGATCTTGACGTAGAAATGACCATTGATTTAATTCGCGAAAAAGATAATTACGATACGGTAGTTTTATTCTCTGGCGACGGAGATTTGATTTACGCCATTAAATATTTAGCTGAAGATTCTGGCAAGAAATGCCTGTCGTTTGGTGCGCGCGATCACATCGGACGGGAAGTCATAGATGCACACAAGGATGGGATTATCGAGCAGATTTTCTACACTGAGGATTTTGAATATCGATTAAATATGCACCGTCACCGGCGCTAGAAATTCAGAAACCCGCCTACGAGAGGCGGGTTTCGATCAAAATCCGGTAAGCCTAAAGCCTACACGTATATTGTAGCAAACCATTGCCAAAACTGTCAATATATGAAATAGCTATCAGCTCTAAGCTCTTAGCCATCACCTTTTTGCTATTGACTGACGACTGTCAACTAGCGACTAGACATTAGTCTCCGGTATAATTAGCCCCGTAGTAGACTTTCGAGTCGGTTAGCAAAGCTAACCCAGCACCAAAGGTGAATTCTCGAAAGCTCACTACCGGGTTAGCCCCAATTGGAGTTTTGATGAACGCAGCACTCGTAGCCTTACTACTCGTCAGCCTAGTACTGATGACCATCGGTTTTATCAGGCCTACGGTATTCGCGCCAGTATTGAAAAGCAGGGCTAAACGATCCATTAGTGGCGGTCTCTTTGCGTTATTGTCTGTCATCATCTTTATATTGATTGGGCTGCTCAATATGGGAAATAATAACGCCAAAGTTATTACCAAACCGACTACCGACCAAGATGTAATATATGGACGGTTGTTTGAGGGAGCTCTGGCCGACACGGCCGTCAAATATGCTGAAGCCCAAGTTTATAGTGACGCCTGGCTAAAAGCCAACCCGGGCGAAATGTCGCGCGATGATTGGCTGAAACTAGGGCAGACGGTTAAGGATAAATGGCTGACAGCCGAAGATGCCAGCAGGAACTTCGATGCTGTGGCCGCCGCTATACCGAACTATGTTGAGCCAAAGCTTTCTAGCGGTAGTAATTGGTTCACGCCGAAGGCCTATGCCCTTGATCCGTCATACAAAGAGTTTTATAAACACCGCGACGCTATTCAAAAAGACCAAGAGTACATGGACAAGCTCAACACCATCGATGTGGCGCCCCAAGGTGAAAGAATAAAAACGGCCGCCAAACTGTTCAATACTGACATAAAGCACGCCAAAGATATCGTCGATAATTTCTACGGCCAGGTCGCTACTAACGCTGTCGATTACGCTAATATGTCTGGGCAAGCGGCAGTGGCCTCCCAAGTTATCGCCACCGGTAGCAATATCGCCCTATTCGTCGGCGGGCTTTATACCGGTGCCAGCGAATTGGCCCTACTAGGTAGCGCCCAAAAACTGGCTAACGCCGTTAACATCATCGTCACTTCAGTCGCCGGGGCTAATTTGACACTTGATATTGTTCAAAACGGCGCCGATCTCGGTCTATTTAGTAAAGAGACCGGTGCAACATTCGCCAAAGCCAAAGACGCGGCGTTTTTGAAATATGCCAACACGCTTATCAGTATCAAAGACCTGGGTAAGGCCCTGTCTAATTTCGCCAATATCAAAAAAGCGTTAAGTGATGACAGCGGAAAACTGACTTTTGACTCTATTAAAAAATTCATGGGCAAGAGCGATGAAGTCAAAAAAGTTGCCGACAATTTGAAGGAAAATGGCATTGGCAATATGCAGACGCTTTATGACTGGACCAGTTGGGCGGGCGACAAAACCACAGATATCGCCAAGCTCTTCCAGGATCCTGGCACTTCTACAATTGGCCTAAACACTACCGACCTCAGCCAAATCAACCGGACTTTGCCTATGGTAAAACTGGATGCCAACAATGGCGTACCCATAGCTCTGATTGCCCAGGCCGTACCCGGACTATTTGCGCCCTACACCGCGCCGGCTTCGTCCACCCCAGCGCCAGTGTCCGGAACACCAGCGACAGTGAAAATTATTAAGGCTTGTTCCTCGGGGCAGCTTACGTCGTATACAGATTGTAGTACCGGAAAAAAAGTTTCTAAAGAATGGAGTTATGGCAGAGCGCGGGCAAGCGTCGGAGCCGGCGGGACAAGCTTTACGCCGAAGATTTCCGGTGGCAGGGGTACCTATCAGTTCACTGTTTGGCTTGAAAACGGTGAAAGTCTAACGGTAGTCAATTATAACGGTCCGACCAACGTAGCATCACTGACGGAAGAAGCCATAAGCCTTGGCTGGACAATATCAGGTGGTACGGTTTACGTCCCAGGTGCCCGCTAATCCGGCGCCGCACAACCCCCTGTATTCCTCGCTCGAACAACTTTGCCCATCAGTGAACGCTTGCCCCGCACTAAAACCTGAGCGAAGCAGTCGGTAACCCCGCACATTTTCATCTCTTTTCGTAATCTGATTGCAGACTACTCAAAAACAGGAAAATCAGCGGGGCAGGTCGGATTGTGGAGCATCAAGTTTTTGGTGCTGGGGGTAAACGATGAACGCATGAACGGTCCGTCGCCAGTTATGGCGACGAGGGGGTATAATTGAGCTAAAGGTGGGTTAATTAATATTATGGCCCACAAATTAAATTCAAAAATCTATAAATCAAAATATGGCAAACTGCCTGGAACGTCTCACGCCGCTGTTATTAGAGCGGCTAGGTATGAATATCATAAAATACAAAAGCGGACTCCTAGACGTCAGCCATATGTTCGTGCTCAATACTTTAAAAAAGATAAAGTCTTCATCAATCAATTTTGGGAACATCTCAAACAAAAACATCCCGGTGAACAGTTAAGACGAGCTAAGCTATTTAATTGCGGAATTGATCTTATTAGGCATACGACAACGAGTCCAGATACGATATATAGCTATAAGTACATGAATGTTAGTTTGCACCGATTCTATGGTCAAACAAGGGACAGATTATACTTTTGTGTCCAAATTAGAGAGAACAAAAGAACAAACAGGAAAGATTTCATGTCTGTTTTTCCAAGCAAAAAGTCTAAATAAAAAGGCCCTCCGCGCTGGGTAGCCTAGAAACTACGGGCCGAGGGTCTTCAAAGAACAGTGTACACCAACGCGTACATGCTTGACAAGAGCAAAGCTAAGGGCTAAGAACTAACGGCTGAGGACTACCGACTATCGACTATCTACTCCCGCCTTCTGGCGAGGTGTATTCTTTGCCAAAACAGGGGTATAATCTAGGCAAACGGAGTCTATTTATGCTGAAAAGTACTACTGAAGTTGATGGTAAAATTTATCATTTCCAGTATTGGATTAGTCAAGACTTTGATAGGGACGTGTACAAGATAAATTTCCAAGCCTGGACTAACCCAAGAGAAAGGATGCACGCATATACCGTCAGACTCTCACGCGAGTTCATTGAAGATGAAGTCGATAACGACTTGCGTGATAATTATTTAGCTAAAATTGTTGATCAAATGTTAAAGGACCATCTTAAAGATATTATTGGTCAAAATAATAATCGTTCTTACGGTAATGTCGAGCGATGGATGATTGAAGCAAAAAAAGAGATTGATGAAACAGCCTGAAGCTAAAGAGAAAATTGCTGAGCTAGTTGTAAAATACGAGCGTGAAAAGTCGGCCGGCAAAACACGTACCTATAGCGAAGAAGATACAAAAAAAGGTTTTATCGTACCTATGTTTCAGGCACTTGGGTGGAATTTTGAGGACCGCGGTGAAGTTTCCTCAGAAGAGCATGTTCAAACCTCTGGTTTTATTGATTATGGCTTTTACTTAAATGGGAGAGCTAAGTTTTTCTTGGAAGCTAAAAAACTCAGCGCAAACATTTATCAAGAGAATTATGCAGACCAGGCTATCCGTTATTCATTCAACCGAGTGGTCACATGGGCAGTCTTAACCGACTTTGAGACTATTAAAGTTTTTAATGCGCAAGCTATCTCTAAGCACTTGGGAGATAAACAATATTTTTCTCTTAATTACGATGAGTATCTAGATAAGTTCGATAAACTCTGGCTCTTATCTAAGGCTGCATTTGAGGAAGATTTAATCGATAAGCAGGCAGAAGCGGATGGTAAAAAACTACAAAAAGTATCAGTTACCGACACCCTTTTTGCCGACCTCAACGAATCACGTAGGCTACTTACTAAGTCACTTCATCAATGGAATCCAGATGAATCAAGAGAGGATCTGGATGAAGGAGTTCAAAAACTGCTGGACCGCTTGGTTTTTCTGCGTGTGGCAGAAGATAGGAAAATAGAGGAGCCAATCCTACGCCAACTTATAAGAGATTGGGGGAATAGGAAAGACAATAAATCCACAATCTACCAGTCCATGACGGCAAAGTTTCGTAAGCTGGATGATGTTTACAATTCCAACCTTTTCGCACCCCACCCGTTCGAAAAATGGGAAGAACATGACGATACTACCGAAAAGGTCATCGACATTCTCTACGGTAAGCCGGGCTACTATGATTATGACTTTAGATACATTCCGGCTGATACACTCGGCACCGTTTACGAAAACTACCTAGGCTATCAACTTACACTATCAGATAAAGGAGTAGTCGGCTCAGAGGACGCTCGGAAGCGCAAAGAGCAAGGTATTTACTACACGCCGAGTTACATTGTTGATTACATTGTTACCAATGCACTAAAACCCGTTCTGGATAGGTGTGAAAGTGTACAGGATATTAAAAATATTAAAGTCCTAGACCCGGCTTGTGGATCGGGTTCGTTTTTAATTCGCGCTATGGAGATGATTTTCAAAAAATACAAAGAGCTTAAAACTCCTGGGGCGGATTTCTTGATAAAAGATATGATCCTCAGAGAAAATATTTTTGGTGTAGATTTAGACGAAAAAGCTGTTGAGATCGCACAGCTCAATCTATTAATTAACACGCTGGACAGCCGTGTAAAGTTGCCGCCACTCGACAAAAACATCAAAAATGGGAACTCGCTTATTTCTGGTTCCGACGAAGAACTGGAAAAATATTTTGGCAAAGACTATCGCAACAAAAAGCCCTTTAATTGGGAAAAAGGGTTCCCACAAGTCTTCAATCGCCCCAATCCTGGCTTTGATGTAATCATAGGTAATCCTCCATGGGGTGTAGATTTTGATAAAGAAGATCAAACCTATCTAAGAAGACACTACACAGTTGGAGGTCGATCCACTGATTCGTATACCAACTTCATTGAGGCGGGGTTGAATATCGTTAAAACTGGCGGCCACCTCAGCTTTATTACTCCCGACACATTCCTGAGAAAACAAAACCATAAAGCTACACGAGAATTATTGTTAACGTCTTGCAGTGTTAAAGAGCTGATTGAGACTGGACCTGTTTTTACATCAGTTAGAGATACTTGGTGCGCAGTTTTTCTAGTACAGAAAAAGCCACCTACCGAGAGTTTCGAGATTTTTCATAAAAAGTTAAGCAGATTCATCGTTTCTGCGGATGAAAGATTAGACCATTTCGGACAGCAAGCTTGGGATATTCAGACCGAGGTTCCGCAGGAAATCTGGGTTCAAAATCGCGATAAAATAATAGGTTATCTCGCGAGTGTTGAGGCGCAGAAAATTATAAAGAAAATTGAGCAACAGCCTAATCTCAAGGCGCTAGATCAATATCTTATATCCCGGGGAGAGGAGGGCAGTAAATTTAGCCTTAAACCATCAAAGATAAAAGACTTCTTTATGGTTATCCCAGCAGATATTGAGAGGTACCACTACAGTAACGGGTTACCGGTTGATATAGAAAATCTTAGCCTCTCTAAAGTCTCAGACTATTACAGGCATCCTAAAATTTGGGTAATCAGGATACAAAAGATGAGATGGAAACAAAGAATTGTTTGCAGTCTGGACGAAAGAAAAAATTCTGGAGCTATGAAAACCCTTCAAGTTATTGTCTCAAGGGATGACGATATAGATAGTCTAAAATTTCTAATAGGCATTCTCTCGTCTTCGCTTATAAATTTTTGGTGCACTAACTATTTAGCTGACGATATGAACAAACAATATCTTGAGCAAATCCCAATTGCTCAAATAAATGAATATAACTATCGAAAAGTTATAGAAAAAGTTGATAAGATGATGTTGCTCCAAAGGCACTTCCATATAGAATCTGAAAATTCAAACAAGTGGCATTCGATAAAATCGGAGATCGAAAAGACCGATCACCAAATCGACCAACTAGTCTACAAACTTTACAGCCTCACCCCTGAAGAAATCAAAATAGTAGAAGAATCAACCCAAAAATAAACACAATCAATTTTCATTCAGGCTTAAATCTCATATATTTAGATTGAATATGGAACCTCAAAATACTCAGCAGCCAGCTCGCGATCCAATACTTAATGCTCGTGTCTTTACGGATACTATACTGAGAATTGCTGCTGACCAGAGAGCGTCCGGTCAATTGTTGACGGGTAGCAGGGTCTTCAACGATAGCAATATTCTTAGAGATTATTCCAATATTGCCTTATTAGCTTTAGGTGGCGCAATAACCTATCTAACAGTTGGAGAGAATCTTATTAAAACAAAGTGGTTGTTTTATATCTCCATGGCTTTGTTGTTTCTAGCGGTAATCCTAAGCCTTCTTGCGAGAAGGTCGCTACATCAATTTTTGGACAGAACCTTGTCGGCTCATGAAAGTCACTATGCTGAATTAACCACAAGAGCATATTCTGCATATTTAACTCCTAGCGATGCTGAAGCTCAAACTCGTTTTAACGATAAGTTGAAGAGTCCATTTACTCCGCCGCCCCAAGGGTTTTGGGAAAAGTACGGTGCAGCAACAGTTAATGGTATTTTTTTGACGGGCTTCCTTGGCCTTGCGATCTCTCTAATTTTCAGCATAACTTCATAAAAATTTACCTAGAAATTTCTCTCCTCAAATCCCCAAAAGCCCCCCTAATATCCTCTCATCCGTTCGCAACGACGTCTTGACGTCATGACGTCACGGATCGAACCCCCGGCGCCTTTGGCGCAGTAGTTAGTAATTAGTAATTAGTGGATAAAGTCGGACATCGCCCAGGCAAAAAATGATACTTATGTTCAAGCGTGCCTCTCCGAGAGCTAAGCAAGAGATTGAAAAAATATTAGCCAAACATCCAAAAATAGACCTAATAAAGAGCTAGGCTCATGACTTAATCTCTATCCTCGTGCCCGAAGAATAAGCTGCTCATGCTTGCAATGAAGCGATATTAGCTATATAAAACAATATTATGGCAGTTGAATTTCAACAAGAGGCTGTTGAACAGGTTCATAAGTGCCTAGATGAGCTAGGTCTCAAACGGGCGGCCGACGAACTAGTCGTAGTCGGAGGTGCCGCCATGGCAGCTTATGGAATCAAAAACATAACTAAGACTGATTTAGACATAGCGGTGACGAGCGAACTAATGGATCATCTGGCACACGATGATCGGTGGGCACCATCATCCGAGCACCAGATGGAAGAAATTGTTGCCACAAAAAAGGGGATAGAAAAGTGGGTAAAGGATCCAGAAAGATATGTCGGCCTGGTTGCTGTAAGGGGAAATGTTACTGCGATAACGCCGCCACTAGAGGATTCCACTTATCATGTGTCAAATTATGAGTTGATCGCAGAGGGTGTAGTCCCTGAGGAAGGCCATTACCGTTTCTCGCCACTTGTCCGAATTCTGGATTGGAAATTGACGCTTGTCGGAAATGCTGAGTACCAAGAAGATAAAGAAAAACATTTTCAAGATGCCAGAAAAATAGCCTCCTTTCTGGCAAAACTCAAAGGCCAGGCGAACATAGCAATAAGCTAGGCTTATAGTTACCTAGAAATTTCTCTCACCTGTCTTGAGCCTTGCCTGCCGTGAGCCTGGCGAATCGGTCGAAGGATCGAACCCCAAAATTAAGGCAAGGTATAATAAGTACAAAGTAAGCTGAAGCAGGAAAAGTAAGGAGTGTTATGGCAGTTATTAACGGTGTGGACGTTGATAAAATTAAACAAACACAAGATCAGGTAAAGAAAGATCCTGCCTTAGCAGATCGAGAGCCTAAAATGGAAGCACATTGGCTTGGTGGTAGCGCCACGCGTATTGAATTTGGCGACGTTAGCTCTTATATAGGCGGCGATGGCAACTTGAATGCTATGCAGACACTACTAGCGGCTTTAGCGGCTTGTGACATAGATTTGGTCGCAATGCATGCGGCTTTAATCGGCCTGTCTATTGATGGGCTGTGGATAGAGGTCAGTGGTCACTTTAACACCCAAGCCTACTTTGGAGTAGAAAATGCTCCGGGATCCGGATATGACCGCATTGCCTACACGGTCCACATAAAAGCCCCTAAAGCGACGCCCATGCAGATTAAACATCTGAAAGAGCGGTGTGAACGGTCTTCTCCCGTTGGAGATTCGCTTAGCAGGCCAATACCACTCACACTTAAGATTAAAAGTAACTAGTTTTCTCTCTCCGAACCCCAAAAATAACCCTGCATAATTCGCCGGGCGTATAATTTATTTGGAGGAATAATTATGGGTAAACGTGACATCATTAAAATTCGCGACAAACACTATTACGCTGAGCGTAATAAAAAAGGCCAGTTTACAGACATAACCAGCATCAACAAGTCAATCAAATCCGACATGAAAAAGAGCAATGCTAAAACAGTATCCCCAGGCCACGGCCATCTCGGCGACCTAAAACGCAAAAAATAGAAATTTCTCTCATCCTGCGACGAAGTCTTGACGTTATAACGTCAAGACGTCTGATTTATCAAATCAATTCAAATCAGGGCCGGTTCATCTAGATGTTTTGTATTTAGCCGGTGCGTGGAGGCTTGACGTACCTGCAAAAATTAATTTGCTGGTGTTAATTCTTTCCAATCCCAGTAGTAACCGGGGCTTTCATGGGTGTCGGTACCAACCACAGTATTTAAACCGTCCGTCCAATAATATTTGGAAGTATTGGGGACAGTATAATTCTCGCCGGTTGATGGATCGTAGACATCTTGGACGCCTAAAATCGCATCGCTCCACTTGTTTGCCATTGCGTCTTGGCTTGATGAACGGTATTCAAAGGTTGAAGAAATTATATCAGCAATATCAGAGCCGCTTTGACTGATAATCTGCGATCTTTTAGCAACCTCGGCTTGCTCTTTTTTTGTCCATGCCGGATCAAGCTTAAAAGACTTGTCCATCGCCGTGGCAATCTCTTCTACTTGGGCGATCTGACTTTCCGGCGCCCAATAATGCGTCAATCCGGCCGTCCATAAACCTGTTCCCGCCAGACTAAGGCCTTGTTCGACAACAATCACTTTATGGACCTTGCCATCACCGCTCAAAGTTCCCTCGGCCGCAGTTGTCTGCGTGATATAAGAAAGTTTGGGGACTTTTGCCACCAGATCATCACGTGATGTGACCGAATCAACCTTGAGATTTAAGTTTTTGGCCAAGATGGCCTTAATGTAATCTTGGGCATTTTTTTCCGACATCACAATCATGTCCTGCGAAACACCGCCCGACGGATTATAGTGGGAGCCTTCCGTAAAGCCGGCAAATTCCAATATCTGGTTAGGGACCGTGTAAATTGGCGGGTACGGATTTTCAATTTGGATACCCATGTCGCCACTACCGGCAACAATTTTTAAAGCGGCATCAATATATGGCCTGACCACACCCCCGTCAATATTCCAACCGCTGGGTACATCAACCGTAAAAGCGCCTTCAGTTGGATCTTGCCACGAAACCATTTGAATTAGACCTTTAATCTTCCCCGGATCCCTTAATTTAGCATCGTAATTAAACGAGGCTAAGACCTTCATTAAATCGGGCATAGCGTCTTTTAATTGATCGCTGGGAGCGGCAAATCCGGAAACGTAATAATTTTTCCCGCTGCCATTAATATTTAAGACTCCCGTCATATCGCTGCCGGTGTATTTGATCCGGTAAATGGTAGAGCTGTATTTATCAACGTTCTTTTGGTCGAATATTTGAAAATTGCTAAAAGATTTTTCAAAAGAGCTCTTTATGTCTGCTAAAACTTGCTCTTTTGTTTTGTCCTGAGGATAAACCATGGTTATAGCGAGCACTGTTTGTTCGTCGGTTTTTTCAGGGTTGGGCCCGATTTTAATTAAACCCCAATCGTTAACATTTACTTTCCAGTTTTTGGGTATTTGGACAGCAAAACCACGATCATCTTTGTAGCTTATCCAATCTTTTGCCGCAGTCTGCCCCTGGGATGATTTTGGCGAGTCTGACTTTATAAACGAAAAATAAGAACCTAAGATGATCCCCGAAAGAATAACAACTGACGAGGCCGCTATTAAAATAGTCTTTTGCCGCTTCCGGTCGGGAGCGTCCATTTTACCCATTCCGGGCACATTAATTGCTGAAATTTTCTTGCGAGGCCCTTTATAGCCCTTCAAAAACGAAGCAAAGGAGGGCAATACGTTCATGATTTTTTTCTTTTTTGAATCAGGTTTATTTACATCAGACATAATATTCCTAACCTAACTAAAACGTTAATGTATAACTAATTCCCATATTACTCCATAAACAATAAAATGCCTTCTCTATCGCAGCAAAAGCTGGCCGAAATATTTGCCTAGAAATTTCTCTCCATATATAGTTCCTGCTCTCCAACCCCGCATCCTGCCCCTCGCCACGACGTCACAGCGTCACAACGTCATGACAACAGCAGATACTGATTAGAAATTTCTCTCTCCGAACCCCAAAAAATAACCCTGCATAATTCGCCGGGCGTATAATTTATTTGGAGGAATAATTATGGGCAAACGTGACATTATAAAAATTCGCGACAAACACTACTACGCTGAGCGTAATAAAAAAGGCCAATTTACGGATATAACCAGCATCAACAAGTCAATCAAATCCGACATGAAAAAGAGCAATGCTAAAACAGTGACTCCAGGCCACGGCCATCTGGGCGACCTAAAACGCAAAAAATAGAAATATCTCTCACCTGAGCTAGTCTTTTTGCCCCTCAGTTTGTCTCTTCACCTCGCAACGACGTCTTGACGTCACAACGTCGCCGCGTTATTGTGAAGCAGAATAAAGTAGATGAATGGAGTAGACGGTGGCGAGCAAACTAACCCAAAGGACCACAATTTACCTAGAGCCATACGTAAAGAAATTTTTGCAACTTAGAGCCTTGCAGCAAAGCAAGTCCATATCACGAATAATCAACGAGCGTTTTGAGGTGCTCATGAAGAATTTTGAAACTTCGAAAAAAACGGCCCATGGCAAAAAACACCCATCTGTCGCTGAATGGGAAATTGTGAAAAGCGGACTCGACAAAAACCGCAACATCACGTCATGACGTCTTGACGTCATGACGTTACGGATCGAACTCCAAGAAGAACTGCTTGTGCTTGCATACCAGCCAGCGCATATAGAACAATGATGCCATGGGTTTTGGCGAAGAATTGAAAAAATTAGATCCAGATAAATTGATTGGGATTTTAGATCGAATTTATGGGGAGTTGGGCGCCGAAACTGATGATGCCCCTGATATTTCCGAGATTGATTATCCCGCGCTTGCCCGTATTGCAACCTTTGGCTTTCAAAAATTCAGACTTTTAGAAGCAAGGCTCAGAGGTGAAATTCCGCAACTGTCTCCGCTCGATGCTAGTGAAGAAGAAATAGAGTTCATGGATCAATTCATCCGGGGAGTAGCCGTTGGCGTCTGGGCCGCAGCTGCCGCACTTAAGGAATACGCTGAGTTGGAAAAATTTGTGACCGAAGCCCCTTCGGATCCGAGAGTTTAAAAACGGAGCCGATTTCTCCGAATAGAGCATGGGATGCTATTCATTCCTTTTTGCGGTACATGTAAAAAGCAAGCCCCGCCAGCCCGGCGAAGCTCAAACCAATGACAACATTCCTGACTGTATGCGTGCCGCCCTCGGCCTTGACTAGCTCTGAAAAACTCATCGAAAACTCGCTTCCCTCTGCATCATCCCTGCCGAACTTAGCCTCAGAAAGAGGGACCCTGTGCGCCATCCCCTTTTCGTCACGCACCAAAACCCAGACTTCAAGATCTTCAGTGCGTTGATTTTTGTGTTCTCTAGCTCTACCTAAAACCGTCTTCCAAATCGCTTTGCGAATCGATAAAGGTTCGGGAGGGTGCTCCCCCTGGGGCATGTCTGATTCTTGATATTCACCCATAATCATGACATTATACTCCAAACAGCGTGTAAAGTTCCTGCTGACGTTATCGCAGAGGAGGATTGACGATGTGGGCCATGCGTTTTAGAATTTCGGCCTCTTCTTCGTCGGTCATTGTTGGCTTTTCCTGCTCCGACCCGTGAGGTTCGACGAAGACGCTGCTGACGGCGATGCGAGCAGCTTCGGCCGGTGTTTTTCGCTCAACTTCCTGCCCGTAGGGACCAGACATATAATCATAGAATGCCTGCCGGGTATGCCACTGGTCGAAATTCGGCGAACCGTGGGCAAAAGAATCCGTGGGATCATCGCCACGCCTTAAAGCATCGTAAAAATCTCGCAGCTGGCCATACGAATGGACCTGGTGGTCATCAGAATCAATGCCGGCGGTAACGATTAATGTTTCATCTGTTATTACACTGCTTTTGCCCATGATGTCTTGGCACTCCTGGCAAGGATGCAACGTAGACGATTCACGTCCTGTAACTCCTTTAATCAACTGGCGGTCGGAGGTGCCGACAATAACCAGGCCTATAGCTTGTGGGCTGTCGCCGACGATTTGGCCATAGCTTTCCAGCTCGTTTAAAATTCTCATCTCGGCGCATAATTTTGCCTCATTTTCGAGCTTGGTATTGCCGGCAGAAAATAGAACTGTTTGGCGAAGCTTTGGCAGTAACGCAAACAATGATGCGCCGACATGGAATCCGCGGTAGGAATAAGCCTCTTCATCGGCGGATCGGCGCGCTAGATAAACTAAATGGGGAACAATGCCAATAAACATATGGTAAGGATCTATTTCCTTACCGAATGCACACTCGTAGCCGGCATGCTCAGCCTTCCCGCGAATCATAATTACTGTTCAATACCCTTATCTATTTAACAGCTTCTAAAATGGCATCTAGGCTGGGCTGTAAGTTGGCCACATCCTTATCAGGATTTTCTAGAGCAAAACTCCGTAAAACAGCATCTACTGCTTGAACAATAGTCCGCACGGGTTCTTTTTGTTTTGGCTTGAGCGCATTGTAGTTAGCAATAAATTGATTGGGGAAGAAATGAATAATAGCCATGGCTGAAGCAAACATCTCATTGTAAGAGGAGTATGGATGGCCGTAATTAGATATACTCTTTTTGAGCTCTGGCGTGTAATGGGATTCGTCAAATATTCTAAAATAAGGGTTGTTTTCGATTTCATCAGGTGGCCCCAGCAGGCCAAAACCCGGCACCGGTACTCCCCAGCCAGCGGCTTTCACGAGTTTGCGATAAGCATCAAACATAGTTAGCACCGGACGTTGATCCTCCTGGTAATTAATACGGTTTTGCATAAGGGCATGAGATATCTCGTGGAAGGCCTTGGTCTCACCCTCTTTTTCAAATAGTGGATCTGTAAAGCTTATTGAGGTAAATTCAACCCGGTGCGAATCGGGGCTGTATACTCCCCCTCGTTGATCCTCGTCATCCGTGTGGTAAATAAAAATATCCGGAACAATTATAAAGGGGCTGAAACGCTCGGCCATAGCACCAATATCATCTAAGTTCGCCTGGCCGATATCGGCCTCAGATTTAACTTCTACCGCAAAATATTTCTGGTCGCCTTTGGGCTTGCGATTCTCGTAAGATTCCGGCTTAAGTTGATAAGTTTCGACATCGTACTTTTTCCTGACTACGCGAAAGCCATCTGGCTCATTTGGATCATCAACATAATCGTCCAAAGTTCGTTCGACTACTAAATATGATTCAAGGTCGGTTGGGGAAACAGTTATTCTTTGTCCACCTTTAATCAATTCAACAGAGGAGCTCGAACTAGTACCGATAGAAGCAACGTCCTCAGCACCAGGCTCCATAATTGTCATTTGAAGTTCTTCGTAAGGCACTCTATCTCTAAATCTCTCCAGATCTTTATCTTGTACTGTTATCCTCCAGCCATCAAGCGTGACCGGAACATCAGGAGCAACTTCAATAGTCTCGCCGGAACGAAAGATCTGGGCTTCCGGATTTAATGGCCTCTCGGCCGACGGTGCCTTTGACTCTCCGCAACTGGCTGCGAAAAGAGCTAAACTCCCCACTGCAGCATACGGCGCTATGCGAGCCAGAACTTCTCTTGAACTTCTCATAATTCAACTATAACACTATTCACGCTCTATGTCAATCGAGCATCGGATTTTCCGCACCGGAACTTTTCGAATCACCGAAGTTATATGCCGAAAAAACATTAATTCTTGTACCAACTGCTTAAGAGAACTCTACCCAGGGATGGAAGAACCGACAAGCTGGTTGGGACACTATGAAAATTACATTTGTCCACAAACTCTGCTTCTGGCAGCCCATCCGTAAATAAAAGTTCGACTTCAGAGGAAGCAGCACGAAAGTCTGACTAAAGCGGATAGATTGGGATAATTGACAAATCTACAAAAGAGTCTATATTAATGAAAATGGAAGACAAAATACCTGAAACTCCTTTTTACATGGTTAGCGAAGAACCCTTTGTGGCTGAAACTATCCGTGCCATTCATCATATAGATGGCAATAATTATATTGAGGGCGGTGTATTGTCATCAGCGGATCTATCTGCTGATGAAGTTAAGGAAGTATTGGCTGAGGCACATGACAGTGAGCCTAGCTCATTTTTACTAGGCGAGAAAGAGATACGGGCCAGTGCTAGAGGACGAATGGTCGTGGGCTTCAGTAGGTGGAACTCCAGCTGGGATCCGGCTGCTTCAGGCATTGACCCTAGCATGAATTAACAATAGAAGGTGGTTTAATGGTGGTGATGGGAGTCGACGATAGCACCAGCCGCGCCGAGGGCGAGGCCACCGAGCAAGGCATCGCGCCTTAAATGCTTCTTTGTGTTTACAAACTCAAACACTGCCGACATTATCAGCCTTATGCGGCTTTCTCCTCGTCCGGCGATGCCTGGAGGTAATTCGGGCATATCTCTATAGACCTCCTCGGGAGGGGAGTTAAATCCTACCATTTTTTTGTTCTCCCTTTTGTAGCCACATTATAGCATATTTTGCTTGTGCTTGCGTGAGCTATGGACCTTGTATTAGTTTATATAGTATATGGAAAACCGCCCAGCTAGACCCGAAGTACCAAAACTTACCGTCAGCCATGATGAGGCAATCGGCGACCCAAAATTCCGATCACGTTACAGAGATGAGCGCGTGAGCTTTATCAGAGCAGGCATGCCGGTATGGATGCTAAGAGGTTTTGAGGGTCAAGACGTGATGGAACCGGGCATAGTACTTGAATTTTATAAAGATGGCGAAAGAAAAGGCTTTATAGAAGGAAACGATTTAGACGGCTACGAAGTTTACGGGCTGGAAACAGGCTTAGAAGAAGGACCCCATCACCTTAATAGCGACACCATTATGCTTCGAAGCGCAGCCCAAAAACTTTTAGAAGATGTAATATCCGACACCTCACTTCAAGATCAAAACTAGCAATTTCTCTCACTTACCTGAGTCCGCCAGCTGGCGGATCGAACGGATCGAACCCCCGGCGCCTTTGGCGCAGTAGTTGGTAACTAGTAGTTAGTAAAAAGTAGGTAGAGTTGGACATCGCCGAGGCAAAAAATATGGTAAAATAATCTTATGAAAAGCTTAGAGTTTAAGTCAGTAGTCTACCGAGAAGGCAAGTATTTTGTTGCCCAGTGTCTTAATGTTGACGTTTCCAGCTTCGGCAACAGCGAAAAAGAAGCTCTAGCTAATCTGAAAGAGGCTCTTGAGCTATATTTTGAGGATTCTAGTCCACTGAAAAGTGATCTAGTAGAAGATCCAAAGCTCAAAACTCTCCACTTGCAAAATGCCTAAGCTACTATCCTCCACGGAGGTGGTGAAAGTCCTCAAGCAAGAGGGCTTTATTTTTATCTCGCAGCGCGGCAGCCATGGGAAATTTCGAAAAGGATCGGTAACGGCTATCGTACCGATGGCCAAAAAAGAAATTCCGCACGGCACATTACGTTCAATAATTCGTCAATCCGGCCTCAATAAAGATTTATTCCAAAAATAACCCAAAATGCCGATTGCCCCGGATGGGCAGGGAATACTTTACTTATTAAGTATTTTGCTTATGGTTGCAAAACTGTCAGTTCAGGGGTATAAAAAAGACACTTATGACTAACGAGAAATGTTTGGATAATTTAATATTCGAGATTGCCGACAGGGAACTTGACCCACAGGTTGATGCCGAGACCATAAGCCAGATTGAGGCGGCCAGCGTTGACGGCAACCCGATTTGCTCGGTCCTAGAATGCCAAATCCCGGAATGTAACAGGGAAAGTGCCTTTAATATGGCGGATGGCCATTTTGACATTATTACCGAAGCAACGAGAGGAGTTTGCGAGATACACCGCCGGGCCGCCGCCTGGCAAATAAAGTTTGCCTTATCTTCGGGACCGCACAGCCCCCTCGAAGCTACCCGAAGCTGGTAGAAACTAGAAAATAAACCGAATTTTTATGGAAAATCGCCCAGCTAGACCCGAAGTACCAAAACTTACCGTCAGCCATGATGAGGCAATCGGCGACCCAAAATTCCGATCACGCTACAGGGATGAACGTGTGAGCTTCATTAAAGCAGGCATGCCAGTGTGGATGTTAAGAGGCTTTGAGGGTCAAGATGTGATGGAACCGGGCATAGTACTTGAATTTTATAAAGATGGCGCAAGAAAAGGCTTTATAGAAGGGAACGATTTAGACGGTTACGAAGTTTATGGACTGGGAACAGGCTTAGAGGAAAGACCCCATCACCTTAATAGCGACACCATTATGCTTCGAAGCGAAGCCCAAAAACTTTTAGAAGACGTGATATCCGACACCTCACTTCAAGCTCAAACCTAGCAATTTCTCTCACCCGAACCTAAAAATAAAGGGGTTGACAGTAGTAATAAAATAGTTGAAACTATATTTTACGAAAGAAGGATTCCCCGACTCGGCAGAAGCCAAGGCTCTACGCGCCGAAGCTGAGCAGGTTACATTTCTAGCAGATGGCAGAAGGATTACCGAGGGCCACGTGAACTCTTTAAATATGTCGGAGGATGAAGTTAGAGACATCATGGCTGAAGCTCACGGAGTTGGACCAGAGAACATCTATCTTAGCCCGTCAAAATCCGGAACCACTGGCCGCAGTAGATCCGTAGGCTTCCGACGCTGGAGTTCATCTTGGAACCCGCACGCCGAAATGGGTGACCCTAATCTTAATTAAGTTTCTGATTCGGGCTCGAAAGAAAACAGGTTATTTTTTATGGTGCTTTATGGCGTAAACGCCGGCGGCAACGATGCCTAGCGCCACCGTTGCCGTTATAACTTTATGTTCGCCTGTTTCTTGGCGTATGTAAGCTAGAAGTTGGCCTTCTTTTACTGCATCTCGGAATCGAACGTTATCGATATCAACGCTTCCATGTTCGCCGAGCTCTATTTCGGCGTTGGCCCCCGCCTTAGTCAACTTCCTGAGCAACCTATTAGCACGAAGCGCCATGGGTTTTCTCATATCAGTTTCGAAACCTTCACCAACCGGGTGCTCGGTAGAGGGCTGAACCGGGGCCCCCGGGTCAAACTCTTCCATAAGTGCCGATATTATATCACCAACACCGTATATAAATTCGGACTCGAGATAAGAGAGGGAGGAAGTAAATCTAAATGGAATCACTATACTGTAGGTAGATGATACTGAAGCCTCGTCAGTTTACGTTGGCCGCTACGTCCCTGGGTTCGTCACTGGCTTTTATCGATGCCACTGCTCTGACTGTGGCTTTGCCCACCATCCAGTCCAAGCTTCATTTAGGCCTGCATGGCATACAGTGGGTATTTTTATCCTATTCCATAACCCTTGCCATCCCAAGACCTGCAGCAGATTTGTGGTCGGCAGGGAAACATGCCTTTCTTTTCGCTATATCTACGGTGTTGATCCATAAGTAGGCCTGAAGATCAAAAAAGCGGTAAAGACAATGTCGAACAAGGGGCTCTGGAATGTTGAGGCAGATGTGCTAATGTTTAAGCATGAGTCCCGTTAGAAGTAAGTATTTTATAAACCATAAAATCTGCCGATTCGCTGGCAGCGAATCGGACTTCTAACGAGATGGGTATTAAAGAGCAGGAGGGCTTTGGTCATTTATGGTTATTGTTAATCCCTCTGCTTGTGGCGGTAATTGGTTTTGCGGGCTGGCGTATCCGCGACATGAAATCCAAAAATGAAACGACCTTTAGCACTGAAAATGCCCAGACAGGGAAGTCGGAAAAGGTTACATGGGCACGGACACAGGACGGCTGGAAAGTTAGCGGCACGCCGCCGGCCTGTCCGAACCCGCTGGTGAAATTGCCAGTTGACATCAGCCTGGCAACATCAATCCTTTACCCCGGGCAAACCAGAGGCGGTGACTTTAAGGCTCACGGCGGCTTTAGATTCGATAACCAAAAAGACAACAACGTGAGCGTTACCGCACCACTGGATGCCGAGCTGGTATATGCCTCCCGCTATATAGAAATGGGCGAGCTGCAATATATGCTTGATTTTATCGCGCCTTGCGGCTACACATACCGCTTCGACCATTTACTGGCACTGGGCCCGCAGTTCCAGGCAGTGGCCGATAAATTACCGCCAGCTAAAGAAAACGACTCTAGAACTAGCACAGTCAACCCAAAAGTGCCGGTTAAGGCCGGCGAAACCATTGCCACGCAAATAGGTATGAATAAGAACCGGCTGAACGTGTTTTTTGACTGGGGGTTATACGACATGCGGTCTAAAAACCAGGCCTCAAAGGATGCCGCTTGGGCAGCCGCCCACCCCTTCAGCAATGCTCAGCACGGCGTTTGCTGGTTCGATTTGCTAAGCGCTGATGATGAAGCCAAGGTGAGGGCTCTGCCGGCTTCTGATTCTAACAGCGGCTCCACCAGCGATTTCTGCAAATCAGAATAGAGCGAGGTCGTCAATAAAATCATAGCACTTTGTGGATTCGGGCCGCAGTAGTATTTATGTGAGACGGAACTACCCCATAGAAACCTGGGATTAGTTTAACGGGGCGCAGCACGGTAAGCACCTGGCGAGCATGAAACGGATTATCAAAAATAGAAACTATTGGTTATCTGAAAAATAAGGACTAAAATGATGCTTATGTACCCTTGCTGCCACTAGCACCGCGAAATAGTATGAGCAAAATCAACACTAGCGAAAAACAGGAAAGCTTATGGAAACCCGCTACTCCGCTCCAACCATCGCAGAACTTTTAGTTGAACACAACAAAACGCATCAACAGCCGCCTCGCGGCGAGATACTAACTTTTTGCTCACCTCTCCCAAACTGCGGTATTTATAACCCGACAGCGCCCTTTTTACACGATGGCAAGCTCTATAGTGCCGCGCGGGTTGATATGCCCGGAAGCGAAGAAGCTGTGACGCAGTTCTTTAGCCCTAACGGTAGCCCTACTGAATGGCATCACGACTCAAACATGCCAACCTTGCCATGGCAGGATCCTTTTACAGCCAGTATTGGCAATGTTCGGTATTTTGGTGGCATAAGGATTTACGAAGAACCTCGCAGCGGGGAGATTACAGATTGGGATACCGTGGTTCGGATAGTACAAGACCCCACTGAGCTGCATGAGGATAAACCACCGGATATCGTTGGGCCCCGCCACATGAAGGGCATCCGTCCGTTAGGGATAGATGGCGAGCTGGCCGGACTGTTTACGCGGCCTATAGATGACAGATATCCCCGAGGTAAAGTTGGCTTCTTGGCTGTTAAAAGCAACGTTGAAATAACTGCCGACGATTTGGCAAATGCTCCAATTATAGACGGATTTATTGCTCATGAAGCAGGTGAGTGGGGCGGGGTTACCGGAGCTCATGATTTAGGGGAAAACAAAATATTGGCGCTCATGCATCTTGCGCGATATGCGGTGGATGGTGCGTCAAAGGAGTATTTTGGGGGCTTGATGTTACTTAGCAGACACGCTGATAGAGTGAGAGTGGTAGCTCAGAAAATAGTTGCTTGTCGGCAATGT
>Ga0209542_10003618_pt1 | contig 32848 bp, 37 predicted proteins | sample RifCSPhighO2_01_FD_184028 | JGI IMG/M metagenome (GOLD analysis project Ga0209542, IMG submission 184028) | Soil microbial communities from Rifle, Colorado - Rifle CSP2_plank highO2_0.1 (SPAdes) (version 2) | ecosystem: Environmental > Terrestrial > Deep subsurface > Rock core/Sediment ... | reverse complement strand
GACCGTGCCGCCGCCTGGAAGATCAAACGTGCCATCGCTCGTGAAGGTATGGATACAGTCGCCGGCAACCTCATTTATGGTGTTCCCCCCCGAGCCGCAGGAACCAGCGATGGGCGCTGAAGAGGTGTAATAGACACCGAGGCCACGTGATACAAAACGCGCTCCGTTCGGATTTTCAACAGTAGCACAAGGAACGTCATAGCCCTGCGAAAAGATATAGGTCGTTCCAGGAGTTACTTTTGGCTTATATACGGTTACGTCCGCACAACGACCTCCACCAAACGAGAGACGCGTGCGAACAACCCATACCGTTGGCGTATCCGAAACAATATGTACGCTGTATGGTACTACTCCTGAAGGGGCACAGTATATTTTCGGTGCGGTCTCATCCGTCGGCGGTATCGAGGGATAAGCAAAAAGATTTTCTTGCTGGTCATAATAGAGACCGCATTCGAGCGCTCTGTCGGCGGTATAAAATGCCTTTTGCGATTCGACAGCCGAAGAAGCGAGCACGACCTGCTTATAGCCGAGAGAGCCGAGAGCAAGGCCGAGAGCGAGCATTACCGACATAAATATGACGGCGACGAGGAGCGCGAACCCCCGATGAGTGTTTTTCATTGCCATGGCGAGAGTCCCGTGCGAGCCTCTACCGTTTGACCTTGCCCGTGGAAGGTCCATGTAACCGTCACAATAACATTTTCAGTGACCGGTGAAATTCTATTTATTTGTATAGTGCGCTTGAAGGGCGTCTCCACCGCCCCCGTGCTTTGCTGGGTATAGAAGTTGGTCGTACCGTTCAAATAGAGTTTGGTACAAGCCGGGAGTGGGAAAGTGAGCGGATCAGGAGTGCAAGGTTGCAGCGCATAACCGGTTCCGACCCCGATGGGGAACGTAGGGTCAAGCGTGCATACGACGGATCCCGGTGTCGTCGCAGCGCCTGGGAAAGTCGAATTATCGTAGATGCAATTATTAAGAGATGTTGGTTCCGGTCCGTAGAGGAAATCCTGCCACGCGTTGTACGATGCATTTGCTTCGCCCTCTTGGTACCGAACAAGGTATGCATTGTCACGCAGCGCACGCACATATTCGACACCCTCCTGCGCGAGATGTGAGGCAATGAGCTGGTCGCGGGCGGTCTGTGCAGCAACCATAGCGCGACTTGCCGTAACGAGCGGCCCCGCGACCGCAATCGCGAGAATACTGACGGCAACCATAGTCTCGATAAGGGTAAACCCACAAAGCCGGGTTTGCTCCTTGCGCTCGTTCGCAAAAGAAAAATCAGAATTTCTCTTTTGTCTCGCTCGCTTGGTAGTGAAGCCTTTCATATTCATATATCGGAGCCGCGCATGGTTGCCCCCGTTTCCACAGTGAAGGTCTGCGTTTGCCCATTTCCGGTGGAGACCGTTCCTGAAACGATAATTGTGACGCGAGGTTGTTCATAGTCGGCCTGCTGCGCCGATCGTGTACCGTTCGCGTAGAACGTGAGTGACGAAATAGTTACCGATGAGTCGGTGAGAGGGATGTTCTGTGGTGAATTCCCGATTTGTTTTTGTATAGTGGACCCAACAAGGTTATAGGAGACCAGTACCCCATTTGCATTTATGAATGCAAAATTATTCGCACCATTTGGACAATCGCTTAAGCCATTGCAATTGTACGCGGTGCCCGTACGGATATCGCGCGTCATAGAGTCGAGCGCGAAGGATAGGTTGTTGATGCCGGTGGCTATACCTTGCGCCTGCCGGTTGACACTGATCATCATAAAGTACGCCCCCGTGGCGAGCATCATAATGAGAGCGAAAAGCCCGACAGCCACGACGAGCTCTATGAGTGTATACCCAGCACCAAAGCGGGATTTTGAAAATACACGTGATGCTCGAACGTCAACGACGCTTTTAGCGGGGCTTTGGTGCTGGGTATATCCGCGGGAGTGGGTCATGGGCATGAGGTAGCGTTCGCCGTTATTATTCCCGATGCTCCAATGTACACGAAGCGTGCACCGCCCTGACGCGAAGTGACCTTGAGACACGCTGCTGTTGCCGGGGTCACCAGAGAATATGCCCCGTTCACGCTTATAAACGGCTCCGAAGTCGACCGTACGAACACAATGTCGAGCGAGGCCAACGAATCACTGTTCGCACATGACCACGCGCCATTATAAGCGCAAAAATCGTCAACCGTGATGCCATTGCCGAGTGTATAGGTTGTCACTTTTTCACCTTGAACCGCGTCATAGCTGCAGTTACCGGGCTTGGCGTTGGGCCCCGTCGGGTCGTTTACCGGTGGTGGGTGACAGAGTCCAGGCTGCCCTATTCCCGGGTAACTATCGGCAAAGAGAGTAAAGGATTCTGGTGTTGTTTTCTGAAAATTGATGCCGTATCCCGTGTTTGCCGTTGCAATGGATAACACGCGACTGCTTAGACCGAAGGTTTCGGCAGAGCGAATCGTTAGGGCGATGTCATACGCGGTATTCGCGAGGACGATTGTTTTGTTAAAGGTGCTTTGGCTGGTGAGCACAACGAGCATGATGACGGTGATAATCGCCAGCACGACCAAAAGTTCGGTTAGCGTAAAACCGCCAGTAAGAGTTAGTGGATGGGTGTGCTCGCGATGAGAGCGAAAGGGTTCCATTGGGTAAAGTAAGCGAGGAGAAATCCGGCAGCCAAGTACGGCGCAAACGGCACCTCAACCATCATTCTAGAGCCGACAGGCCTTCGTGCCAATATGGCTATACCAATAACCGCACCAATCCAAAATGAGAAAATGAAACCGGGAAGCGCGGCGGGACCTGCAAGAAGCGCGAGGCCGAAGGCAAGCGGCGCGTCCGAGAGGCCCATCGCTCGACCGCGCGAGAGGAAATGAATAAGGGCGAGACTCATAGCGATAAGAAAGGCGACGAGAAGTGCTTTAGAGAACGCAGCGATGGACGGAGCGATTGCGTAACCGGTCAACACGCTCGCCACAACAAAGGTAAGGAGAAGCGTTGGAGGTAGTATCTGATGAGCGAAATCGTAGAGGACGAGCGCGAGGAGCATGGTAAGCGACAGGAGCATCAATGGAAGCGCCATGGTGAGACCAAGTGTGCTGTACGCAAGAACGAAGAGTCCGCCGAGGAGAAGCTCCGAAAGCGGGGCCAGAGGCGAAAAACGCGTGCCACAACAGTGCGCGCGCCCGCGAAGCGTGAGGTAGGAAATAATAGGCACGAGCGTGAGTGGAGTAAGTGGCGTGTTACAGGCATCACAACGAGAGCGGCCCGTGAAGAAACCCTGACCCGTATTGATGCGCGAAACGACAACCCCGACGAAGCTCGCGAGGATTGAACCAACTACGAACAGTGTCGCGTATGCGAAGAGAACCATTTACCGGAACATCAACCGCACGTTATATCAGCTGCTGTAGTGAGACTGAAGGTTGTTGTCGTCGTGGCGTTGCCGGCACTATTCACACAGAAAAATCCGCCTGTTGGCGCTTTCAGCGGGACCTCCGCCGCCCAACCGGTTGCTGAAGCATTACAGGTTGCCTGATTGATGGCCCCTATGGAATTTACGGAGATAACTCCAAGCCCTTCTGCCTGAGCGGCTGCAAGAACCTGTCCATTAATCGATTTCACTCCACCAGGAGCGGGGTTTGGTCCACAGACATTCGTATAACTATTACCATTCGCATAGAAGAAGAGTTCTCCCTGTGAGCGCGACCCAATAAGATTCTCCTTGGCAGCGGCGTCACTACCCTTCTGGCGGGCGGTGCCAAGCGACGCGAGCACGACCGCCGAGAGGATGCCGATGATGGCGATCACGACGAGGAGCTCGATAAGGGTGAACCCAGAAAACTGGGTTTGCTCCCTGCGCTCGTTCGCAAAAGAAAAATAAGAATTTCTCTTTTGACTCATTTGCTTGATAGTGAACCCACGATATTTTTCCGTATTCATTGTCATAAGTCAGTAATTAAAAAGGTTTTGTTAATTTGTCGACGCGCACGCTCCACACGACCCGTCCGGAGGAAGATCATTGGTACCACAGCTTTGACCGGTGCTGTCGACGCACCAATATACCGAAGGCGGTACCGAATCGGGAACTGACGGACGCGATACCGCCGTCACAAAGGTGGTATTGGTTGAATGGCAAGATGAGACACCGCCAACTGGAGTATACGCAATCGCAGATGCTATCGCATTTTTGATAACGGTATCACCAAAGACGCTTGCGTTGGTATCGCTTGGGACCGGGCAGATCGCAGGACCGCCAAGACCATCGTTAAAATCACCATAGGTATTCCCGTTGTCCGAGAAATAAACCGCGGCTTGAGTTATGACGGTATGGAGATTTGATTTTACGCTGGCATCATTACCCTTGTTGCGGGCGGTGCTCAAGGATGCAAGCACCACCGCCGAGAGGATGCCGATGATGGCGATCACGACGAGGAGCTCGATAAGGGTAAAGCCTTGGTTCCTTTTTGCATTCACAATTTGCAGTATATCAATACTGATTAATTAGTACATGAAAGTTATCCACCGTTAATAACAGCAAAGAAATACCCAATCAGAGGATTGGGTATTTCTTCGCCAAATCCCGCCAGACCAGGACAGGTGCGCGATAAACCTGTCGAGTTAGCAGGCAGTCGTTACAATGGCGGCAGTTGTTGAGGTGGCATTTCCGGTGCTATCTACACAGAAGTAGCCGGCGCCCGGGGCGGTAAGTTGTGCCGAGATGGCATAGACGGTTCCGGCGGCATCTCCATAGCACGTAACGACACCGGACCCGTTTGCGGCGTTAGCAGCCGCCACTGCATTTCTAATTGTCGTGTCGAGCTGAAACAGCGTGCCTGCCAAGGTGCAGCCAAGTCCGTCGGCACCAGCAGCGGCAACGGAGGCATATCTATTGCCGTTATTGCCATACCAGATCTCTGCCTGGGTCTGGATACTTGAAAGGTCTGACTTCACTGCGGCGTCATTGCCCTTAGACCGAGCAGTGCTTAAGGACGCGAGCACGACCGCCGAGAGGATGCCGATGATGGCGATCACGACGAGGAGCTCGATAAGGGTGAAACCTCGGAAACGATTTTTGTACATAATATTATTATATTGCTTTTCGGCTAATAGATGAATGATACAGCATACGCAAGATGGTAGAAACTGGGGTGTGGATAAGGCTAGAATACAGCCTTGCTCTCTGCGCTTGCTTCGCACAAACATATGAAGACATACGTTTGTGTCTCGGCTCGCTTGGTAGTAACGCTAAATAGCGCCGGCGAGGTTATAGATCGGTAAAAGTACGGCGGCAAGGAGCGTGCCGACGCCAAGGCCGAGGAGTACGACCATCGTCGGCTCGATAAGACCGACAAGGGTGTCGACCGCGTTTGATACCTCGCGGTTATAGAACTTCGCGAGTGTGGTGAGAATGCTCCCGAGTTCGCCCGTCTCCTCGCCTACTTTCGTCATGGCGACCATGATGCCCGGCATCTCCGGATGCTTCGCGAGAGCGTCGGATATGGAAGAACCGCCTTTCACATCCGTCACGACTGCGGTTAATACGGTTGAGTACGCGGCATTCCCGACGACCGAAGCGGTAATCTCAAGTGCTTCAATGACGGGAACGCCGGAGAGAAGCATTGTAGCGAAGTTGTCTGCGATGCGTGAGAGGTAGAGCTTCCGATACAGGTCGCCAACGTAGGGGATCGAGATTTTCAGACTATCAAGGACTAGTTTGCCTTTGGAAGTTTTTCGCAATTGCCACAGATAGAAGCCGAATGCAACGAGGCCGATGAGCAAGAAGATGCCGTAGCGGACGAGAAAGTTCGAAAAACCAATGACGATGGCCGTGTAAATTGGTATTGGCTGGCCGGAATCAACGAGTACGGCGCTGATCTGCGGAATAACGAGGGTGAGCATGAGCGCCATGACGGCGAAGAACACCACAATAACGAACGCCGGATAAATGAGCGCATTCTCGGCTTTGCTGATGACGTCATACGAACGATCGAGATAGTCGGCGAGATAGACGAATGTCTGGGACAGCTTCCCCGACTCTTCGCCCGCGTGCACCATGTTCACGTAGAAGACCGAAAAGACCTCGGGATGGCGCGCGAGCGCCTTGCTGATGGGACTTCCTCCTTGAATATCGTCCCCGACCGCAGAGAGAACCGTGGCGAGTTTCTTATTGTCGACCTCGGCGGCCAAAAGGCGGAAAACGCGGAGCGCGGATACCTGTGCCTCAAAGAGAGTCGCTATCTGGCGCGAGAGAATAACAACATCTTTGTTAGAAATTCTACCGAAGAAAGGTATATCAATATCAAGCAGTGAACGTTTCTCGGCGGACTCAATCACCGAGATGATGAGATTCCTGCGCTGGAGCGCGGCAACGGCGCCTTCCTGCGAAGGGGCTTCGATAGTCCCGTCCCGCTCGTGCCCGTCCTGATCAATAGCGTGGTATTTGAAAAGCATACCCAGTACTACAAGTTAGCGAATAAAGGAGTGCTCGACCTCGTGTGCATATAGATATCTCGAGACAAGATTGTAGTGCTGGGCATTACTCACAGTGTAACGCACACAGACCCACTATAGTGGGTCTGTGTGTTGATATGGCGGGAAAATTTATCGCACACTAGTTCGAGTAGAGTGTATTCAGCAATGCGCGCGTATCGGGCCCTACAAAACCGGTTGATTCGATGCCGTACTTCTGCTGGAACGTTTTTACGGCGAAGAATGTCTGACTATAGAATCCGCCCGTTATCTCACCCGCGTATACTTGCTCGCGCGCAAGCGCTGTTTGGAGTGCGTTCACGTCAGCGAAATATGGTGAGCCGATCTGCAAGTCGCGATTCCAGGCGTAAGTGAAGCCAGTCATACTTTGAGGGACGCTTGCATTTGCAGCATCATTGAAGGCGTTCAGGGCACTTGCAGTTTGGTTTGCTGCGGTTACCGTATGGGCAACGCTTTCCTTGGTAACACCATTGGCATTAGTGCAGGTAAGGTACCAAGTGTGGGTACCCGGCAAAACGGGCGTGGCTGTGTATGTGCCACTAACGCCACTGTTCCCCAGTGCGATGTCAACCCAGGTGCCATCCGGTATTGTTTTGCCAAAGGTGCAGGAATTTGCGTTTGTTGAACTCCAGGTGATTGTAAACTGCTCACCCGCTACCGTTGTACTTTTGGACTGCGTCATCGTTATGGTTGGTGCAGCAGATGCTTGGATTTGAACAAAGCCGCTAAAATCCTTCAGAAGATAGCCATTCGTCCAATCAGGCGTCGTGAGTGAATGAATAGTGTAGGCACTCGAGCGGTCAGACCACACGACGTTGCCGATGACCGAAGCCGCTACTGTATTCGTGACAGGAGATTTGTCGGGAGTGAGAGACAATGTAGCGCTCGAACCGGAAGCGAGGCCCGAGAGTATACCGTAAAGATTGTAAGTTCTTGTTGTACCCGCAGGGATAACGCTTGGAACTCTCAGATTGATGATGATATTCGAAGACGAAACTGGTACGCCCGTAAGGACTGTGCCCGAGTTGGCATCCGTCAAGAAGGCATTTGTTATCGTACCTACAGTAGTATTAAGCGCGAGGCGCGACCATTCAATGTCGCCTGCAGGGTCGGCGGTAATACTGAATTTATAGATGGGTGCTCCTGCGACATACGTACCTATTCCCAGTGTTGAGAATGTCGGAAGCGACTTGCGAATATAGAGCGTGCTGTTGCTTGCCAAGGGCATGCCGGAGTTGATCTGAGTCAAAGATAACCCGCTGGTATAATCAACTGCGCGGAATTTGGATGAGAGGCTTGCCGATCCCGTATCAAGCACGACATTGATTGGTGCGCCTGATACTGCGCCTGATCCGATGGACAGTGTATTGATGTACACGTCAAGAATCCTTGAGTCGTTGGTCGGGATATACATCGAGAGTCCCGTGAATGTCGCCACTGAAAATCCTTTACCTGAGTCATACACAGGTATTGCAGTTGCGGTTTGCGTATTCCCTCCTTTATCCTTGTATTTGAGCATGATACTTTGCACGGAATTTCCACCTGCACCCGGAACGTACAGGGAAAGGTTCTGGACCGTGTACGACGTATTCTGGGCGGAGAATGGGAATTGCCCGGCGAGCACATTGCTCGAACCCGCGACAATATTGGCTGACGCTACAGAGCTACTAATCGCTGAGAGCGTACCCGTTCCGGCAGGCTGCACGGTGACCGTAACCGCTTGACTGCAAATGCCATAATTATTCCCATGGCACAGTCTTACTTGCTGACCTATCTGAATATTTGGTGAGAGGTCACTTGGTGAAGGCACAGATATTTCGTTCGCGTCGGTCGCGCAGAAGTAATTCTGTACATGGAGCAACTTTGAGTTTTGGTCCACCAAATGAACACAAGTGTCAAAATTCTTTGTGTATTGCACTCTTACGCTTCCACTAGTTACAACAACACTCTTCAATTGAACACTGTTAACTGCCGAACCTGACACAAACCCAAACGGTGCGTCGCTCTTGTCCTCAACATAACCAGTTCCATCAGCTTTCTGGCCGGTGATGTAGATTTTGAATCCAGAATTAACTCCTGAGTCTAAAGCGGGTAAAGCTGGTCCTTTTGCATTAGGTGCCCAAACATACGAATATGTTCCTTCGAGACTTTTATCCAGTCCTAAACTTTTTTCTATCCAAGAAAGCCATTTGTCATTTTTGTATAGTGCAATAGAAATCGGCGTGGAAATACCATCCATTCGCCATGCTATTTTCACTTGAGTAATGTCGTTTACCGTAATGAGTTCCCCACCATTCGGGCTGGTGATTTGGAGTGAAGCGGGGATACCCGTAGCATTTACCAATACAGAATCATACACATATTGCCCAGTACCGAATTTCTTACAGCCAAAAGTAATTGACACTCCATCAGACCACGCCTGAACGCTTCCATGTGTCGGCAAGAGACCCTCCGTAGTTGTTGGTGGCGTCTCCGCTAATCGGGCACCAGAAATAAGACTGCACCCGCTCATGCCGGTTGAGGTCCAGCCAATGGTTATTTTCTGATTGTAGGCAAGCGTCAACGGCCCGTCAGAGCCATTTACTTTCATGTCAATTGGTTTCGGAAGAATCGTAAATGGCGCGTCACTGATATCATTTACTCCCGTCTTATTGTTGACGACCATAATGCTGTATTGACCCGGTTCAGGGAATATGATGGTTCCTTCGGCGTTTACTTTAATCTGACCCTCCCAGTGGATGGACGCCTTGCCGACCGGAACGATCTGGCCGATGTTTGAATAGGTTGCGCTACTGCCCGGATGAAATACAACGTCTTTCAAGAGATATGCCGAAACACCGGACGCAGGATTGACATCCGGATTATATCCATACGGCGTCCAGGTGATGGTGTTCATCACTCCCTGCTCCCACTGCTCTCCGCCATTTGGAGAAGTGACGGTGATTGAAGAGTTTGATGGAGCCGTTGAAACAACGAATACAGCACTGTTTCCTTGCGCAATCCCCGTCAGATTACCTCCATTTGGCACGCTCACGTAGAACGCAACAGAGTACTTGCCGGAAGGCAACTGTCGTCCGTCATTGGTGAGCGCTCCCACCTGCCATGTTGTATTGCCGTTCAGAAGTATCCCTATTGGAACGTCGCGAAAAACCGTCTGCGCGACGCCCAGTGACTGGTCGCTATGATATGCAATCATCTCGCCTAGTGCAGTCGGGTACGCGCGCGCGAGTTCCGCAAGCGTAGGACCTGACAAGTCACCCCACTCAATTGTGTACGAGGAGCCGATAACGACGGATGTGGGAACAGTTACCGAAAGCCGAGTATTGTTCGATGGAGGAACTGTACTACTACAAGACATCGCGGCGCGAGTTTTGGGGCCGACATAGCCATAGCCCGTGGTGTCGGGCGAGCCGGAGGAGACGACGCCATGGGCCGCTTGCCAGTTCTGCACTAACACAAGCGTTGCAGGGCCGAAATAGCCCGTGACACGGCCGCCGAGGAACTTCTGCAACAGAGACACTTCCCCATCCGTTGTCGCGTCGGTGACATCTGCATACAAATTATTATTGAGTGAAATGCAAGAAAAGATCGGCTGTGGCGTTGGTATCGGCACTGGCGTCGTCGGGATTTGACCGCGGAGCGCGGCATCTACATTGCTGATTGCGGCAGGATCGGCGCCAAAAGAAGTGAGGAGAGAAATAATCGCCTGTATCTGGGGCTCGGTAAGGGTTGCCGCCTGGGTGAATGCCGGAGAGAGAAGGATGCCGAGGGAGAGAACGGCGCCAGCGATGTATTTTTTCATGTAGATTGTTTGTCGAATAATAATAAGGTTATACTACAATCCCCCCAGAAAATCAACCCAGCGTGGAGGATAACGACAAATAACTACAACACCTATTGCGAGAGAGTGGTGCCAGTCGCTTTGGCGAGTTCTTGAATCTGAACGCCGTGACGGCGCAGAGTTATTGCTCCCATTTTGTTCTCTTCGTCGAGGTCTGCGACTTTGCCAGCGAATCCATCCAAAATATCTAATACTTTATCGACTTTTTCTTCCGTGCGGATGGACGAGGCTTCGATAGAATTGACTCGGGATTTGAAATCGAATTTCTCAAGGCTCGATGTCGTGAGTTTGTTCCGAAGAAGATCGATTCCGTCTCGCAAAGCTGAAACCTCCTTTTTCGTTGCGAAGTTTTCGGTCAAAAACTTTCTGTCGTCTTTGGTAAACATATAAAGATAGTATACCACCACACAACGCGATGTTAGAGATACCGCTCAAAGGTCTTGGGGTCCATCGCGTGCTCGTAGGCGTGCTCGACCGTTACTTCCCCTTTGTGGACGAGTTCTGCGAGCGCGCGGTCCATATCAATCATCCCCTCCTGCGAAGAGGTCTGGATGACCGCACTAATCTCGTGCGTTCGCCCGTCGCGGATTAGAGTACTCACCGCGTTGTTGTTGATGAGTAACTCATAGGCCGGAATGAGCCCTCCCGAGACCCGCGGGACGAGACGCTGGGAAAAAATGCCCGCGAGGCTTCCCGCGAGCTGTACGCGCACCTGGTCTTGCTGCTCGGCGGGAAACATGTCGATGATGCGGTCGATGGTTTGCGCAGCGCTGTTGGTGTGGAGTGTAGAAAAGACGAGATGGCCGGTCTCGGCGGCGGTGACCGCCGAGGAAATAGTCTCATAATCGCGCATCTCGCCGACCATGATGACGTCGACGTCTTCGCGAAAAGAGCTTTGCAGCGCCGTTTGGAAATCGGGCGCATCAATATACACTTCGCGCTGGTGTACGAGCGACTTCTTCGAGGTGAAGAGATACTCGACCGGGTCCTCGATGGTGAGGATGTGTTCCGCCCGTGATTCATTGATGCGTTCGATCATCGTCGCGAGCGTTGTTGACTTGCCGTTCCCGACGGGTCCCACGACGAGGAAAAAGCCCTGTACCCGTTGGGTGAACACTTCAAGTATGGAAGGGAGATTCAGCTCGGCGAAGCTCAAAATGGTGCGCGGGACGAGCCGAAGCGCGAGAGCCGTCGTTCCCTGCACCCGATATCCGTTCAGTCGGAATCGCGCTTCGTCGGTATGGGCGTACGAGAGATCGATGGTCTGATTCTTTACAAACGAGTCCCAACGGTCTGCCGGCACAATACTTTTTAACATTGCTTCGGTTTCTTCGTTTGTGAGCGGCGGATATTTGGCGACCGGATTGAGCGCTCCCGCAACGCGAATCATTGGCGGCCCTCCGGCATAGATATGAAGATCCGAACCTCCTTGTGCAACGACAAAGTTGAGAAGTTCGGTAAGACGTCTGTCGACAGCCATGGTGTTACACGAGTTTCCCCGCAGACGGCGCGCCCGATTCGATGGTACGGAGCGTTTCAGCGAGCACTTCAGAGGGGATCGCGGACGCTTTTACTATATAGCCGTCGGCGGCGAGCTGCTTCGCCTTCTCGATATCGGAATCCTGGCCTTGATTTGAAAGGATGATAATCTTTGTGCCCTTTGCGAGCTGTTCCTTTCGGAGGGTCCCGAGCACTTCAAAACCGTCCATACCCGGCATGATGATGTCAAGCAATACCGCGTCCGGCGCGGCCGCTCCCGGCTTTCGTAACGCCGCCAAAAAATCCTCGCCGCTACTAAACACGCTCACGTCATGGCCAGCATTTTTGAACTTGACCGCATACAGATCAAGAAGGAATCTATCGTCGTCAACGAGATATACGCGGTATGCCATTGCTCACCAGTATACCGAGCGAGAACCGATTGGTATAGAAACGTTATCCCCTGTCGAACGACGTGTGGGGTGGCACAGGCATGCTATGTCGTTTCCCCTTCGGGAAATAGTTCTCCGCCGAGCGTGTTGACCTCTTCAAAGGGTATCTCGCCGGCAAGCGCTTTGACGATAGCGCTCTCGCGCATGGTGAGCATGCCGCTTGCGCGCGCGGCGACGTAGATACTCTCTGCGGTCGGATTCTTCAGTATGACTTCCTCAATCATTTTATTCATGTGGAGGACTTCAAACACTCCCGTACGGCCGCTCGTACCGTCCGGGCATTTCGACGTCGGCGTGGAATGATAGAAGTTCTTAAACGGGGGCAACGAGCGCCGATATTTCTCCGGCAAATCGGCGAATTCCCGATCGAGAAGTATCTTGATGCTGTCGGTAACCGGAAAAGATTTTCCTCCATCCTCACAAAGCTTTCGAACGAGTCGCTGCCCGATGACGGCAACCAAGGTCGGTGCGATAAGAAACGGGTCAACGCCCATGTCGATGAGACGCGGGATGGCACCGACCGCCGTATTGGTGTGTATCGTGCTGAAAACGAGGTGGCCGGTTAGCGCCGCCTGCACCGCGAGTACTGCGGTTTCATTATCGCGGATCTCGCCGACCATGATGACGTCGGGGTCCTGGCGCAAGATGGAGCGAAGTCCGGTGGCAAAGGTGTAGCCTATTTCCGGCCGCACCTGGCTTTGTGCAACACCGGGAATCTCATACTCGACCGGGTCCTCGAGCGAAACGACGTTTTCGGTCTCGCGGTCAACCTCGGAGAGAAGCGCGAAGAGCGTCGTCGATTTGCCGCTTCCGGTCGGCCCGGCAATAAGAATGATTCCGTACGGCACTTGCATCATTTCACGAACCTCGGCAAGTTGTGAGCCCGTCAGCCCGACCGATTCCATAGTCGCCGTCGCCGACGACTGATCGAGGATACGCATCACGATTTTCTCACCATATTCGGTGGGAAACGTCGAGACACGAAAATCGATGCGGCGTTTGTTGACCGTCGCCGAGAAGCGACCGTCCTGCGGCTTCCTTTTTTCATCGAGACGCAGTCGTGCGAGTATTTTGATGCGCGCGATGACCGCTTCATGTACTTTTGACGGCAGCTCCAACGAGGTGTGGAGATTGCCGTCCATACGGAAACGCACTCGCGTCTTGGTGGGCGAGGGTTCAATATGCACGTCGGAAGAACGTCCATCGATGGCATAGCGCAATATGGTTGAGACGATTTTCGTCACTGGCGCATCTTCCTTGAGCGGCCCGCTCTTGCTGGTGAGATTGAGCGCTTCCTCGCCAAGCGCTGGCGTTCCTTCGGGGGTTGTTTGTTTGTTTGTTTTTGCCGATTCCGGTGTCGCGATCGTTTCGTATTCGGAAAGTGCCTTGCCAACTTCGCCGGAAAGATTTTGATAGGCATAAATCACGCGGTCGAAATCTTCTTTCGTGATAAGAAAGAGTTTATAGGGCATGCCGATTTTGCCCGATATGAATTGCAGCGCATCGAGCGCCTCGATGTTGTCGGGATCGATGGTGCCGACGTTGAGCGCTCCATCTGTGACGTCGAGCGGTACAAATCCGTAATAGCGAGCGGAGTCGATCGGGACGTAACTGAATACTTCCTCGTTCGCGGGTGGGTCGCCGAGAAGGCGGCTCGGAAGCCCGTATACCTTTCCCGCCTCGGTCAGCGCGTCCGCAAGCGAGACGCCGTGCTCGGCGAGGGCATCTTTGAGCGGGCGCTTTTTCGCGAGGTCGGCTTCAATACTTGCACGGTCACTCGCGGAGAGAATACTTTTTTCAACGAGTAGTCCGAGAAGATTCATCAGCTCAGTATACTCAATTTAGCGAAAAAACGGAGCAAAAGGATCGATACGACCAGAGTTCTCGGGTTCGATCGGCACCGTTATATCAACAAGAACCAAAAAATTCGGCTCGGAGAAAATGGCCGTGTCAAACGAGGCGGGCAACTGGGCGATGAGCGTCTGGAAATGCACTTGTGCTGCGTTCTGGGATGCATCGGTGGTCAGGGGTGCGTCAGTCCCGGTCCCCGTAAAAAAATACCAATACGCGCCCGCCGCAACGATAAGAGTGCCGACGATGGTGAGAGTGATGTTAGAATCGAATTTCATATGGTCATTGTTAACGGAGCCAATAGAGACGCACGGTCATCTTGTACGTATAGACGCCCGTATCGGAACCGCTTAATGCGATCTCTTTCACATCGAGAAGACGTTCGCTCATCTCAACGCCGAGTAAAAACGTCTGAAGCGCTTGGTACGTGCCAACCGCAGAGAGCGAGAGATTGGCGGCACCAACGACGCTTGCATCAGTAGATGGCAGTGCATCGGAAACTGACACACTATCCGCGGCAGTCCTCGCAACATCAATATTGGAAAGGGTGAGTCCGCTCCTCGCTGCGAGCGCATTCAAATCAAGGATAAGCCTCACATTGTCGACCGAGTCGGGCAGAAGGGCAGAGAGCCGCGCAAGATTGTCGGGATCCATGGCGTTCTTTGCGGAGGCAAGTTCATTTTCGCGGGCCTTATACGTGGCTGCTGCGGCAAGTGCTTCGTTATTACTCTTGATCGCGGCCTTCGTCGTCGCTATCGTACCGGACCACATTGGGCTTATATAGACGAAGAATATGCCGATGGCAAGGAAGAGAGCGAGGAGAGGAAGGACGCGGCTGTTCATGGTGAAGGTGTTGTCGCGGAATCTTCTTGCGGAAGTCCTGAATCGCCCGATGAGGAAGTCAAGGATGGCGAGAAGGCGACACTTTTTGGATCGAGCGTGGCAGAGAGCGTAAAGGAGACGGAATTGTCTTTATTAATGCCTATATTTGAGAAAATGGCATCTTTGATGTGGCCGTCCGTAGCGAACGTCGTAGACACAACCGCGAGCGCGTTGAAACTCTTTGAAACGCCCGTGCCATCAAGTTTCGGCAAGCCAGCAGTATTGAACGAAAGATTCAGCGAAGAAAAGCGGACCGTCGTGGGGAGAAGCGTCCCAACCGAAGCTAAAAAGTTTGAGAATGCGACGTGTCCTTGAAGAAGGGTTTTGCCCGAGAGGAGACGGTCGTGCAACCGCACGAAGCTCGCGACCGTTTTTTGATCGATTTTTGCTATTTCCGTTTGCAGCTGCGCGTCTTTACTGGATTGAACATTCGTGAGAATACGGCCATACACGAACACTCCAATGGAAAGCACGAACATGATGGCGAGAACACCGTAGGAAAAGAAACCGAATATACCGGTAAAATCAGTACTGAAACGACGCGCTGCGGAAGACGCCGAGTACGGGACAAACGAGGTCGGTATCGTGGGAAGAGCCATTTGGTTTTAGTATACGCTATTCACGCCAGCATCTGTGCGCCATCTGTGCAAAACCCCTTATCACTTTTTCAGAAAGTGATAAGGGGTCAAATCTCTTCCAGTTTGCGCAACGCGAGGCCAACTGCCACGGCGAACTCGGGACCGATCTCTTTGAGAACCGGCCTCATGAAAGCCGGCGCTTCGGTCTTTGCAAAAGGATCCGCCACCTGCACATCGATCGAGAAAATACTTTTTGCGTAGGTACCGAGTTCTTTCGTCACCCCGCCGCCGCCCGTGAACACGATCGAGGTAATCGATTTTTTATGCTCCGTCTCGTATTGTATAAGCACCCGACGCACTTCTCCGAAAATGCGCGAGAAGACGAGCTCGGGACTTCCGAGTGCGCCTCCTCCTTCAAGGCCTTCCTTCTTCTTCAACACTTCGGCTCGATCGATAGAGACGTTGCCGGAGACTGCAATGGCACGGGTAATATCTTGGCTCCCGATGCTTATCGCGTGAGAGAATCCCACGACCCCATGCTCAATGACGTAAGTTTTCGTCGAAGCCGCACCGACATCAATCACCATTACCGGCTTCACCGGTTCCTCAACCGCTGCGCGTATGGTGCTGAAAATTTCAATCTCATAAAAACTGGCGACGAGCCTGGCGCCATTCACCACGCTTTGGAGTAACGCTAATTCATCATTATGAACGGCCACGAGAAGAGCTTGGATTTTCGCTCCGGGAGCAGACTTCTCGTGAGCGGACTCCCCTCCCGTCGACTGTGCGGGGCTTCCCTTCGGCACGATGAACCAATCGAGCTGCACTTCGCTTACCGGTACGGGAATATATTTACGCGCTTCGAGTTCGATGACCGTTTTTTGCTCTTTTGGATCGGCGCGGTACGGCAGATCGACCAAAATCAAGAGAGAGCGCGCGAATGGTATCGAGACGCCGCAATTGATTGTCGTTACTTTCGCTTCACGGAGCAGATCTTTGAGCGTACTGATGATCTGTTCAGCGGAAAGATTGGTGGCCTGCCCGACTTCCGAACCGCCGTAGGGGCCGAGTGCGAGCTCGCCATAGGTTTCAAGTACGGCCTGCCCGTGTTCTTTACGCAACTGCACCACTTTCAAAGACGACGAACCGATATCAACGCCGAGAACGCTTTTTTCCTTTTTCTTAAAGAGACTATCCAGGAACGACATGCGAGAATGATACCACAATGCGCCTTCTTGATTTTCTCTTTCCTCCGCGTGTGGACGAAAGTATTCTGCGCGACGTTTCGATTGATGATTTTCTCGCCCTCGTCGTTCCGCAGGTCGTGTCCGAGACGCGACCGGAGACCGTGGTGCTCCTGCCCTTCTCCGACTCACGCATACGCGCAGCCATCCATGAGGCGAAATATCATGGGAGCAAACACGCATTCACTCTTCTTGCCGCCGCACTCGCTGAATATCTGCGCGACTATGATGAAAGACCTCGTAGGTCTTTCATCATACCGATACCGCTTGGGAAAGAGCGCCGGAAGGAGCGCGGATTTAATCAGGTAGAAGAGATTGCGCGCCGTGCCCTTCATAGCCTTGACGGCCATTTTATTCTCAACACCAATCTGCTCGAACGCGTGAAAGAAACGCAAACCCAAGTGTCACTCGAAAGACGGAGGAGGGAAGAAAATATGCGCGGCGCGTTTACCGCAACGCACCGCGCCGACCCCGCATACACTTATATAGTCATAGACGACGTGCTCACAACCGGCGTCACTCTCCAATCTGCAATTGATGCGCTACAAGAGGTCGGCGCTGAACATATTATCTTGCTCGCCCTCGCACACTAAATTTGATACTGTTTCAAGCATGGAAGGGTGCGGCGAATGGTAAGCCAGCGGATTGCTAATCCGTAACCGTGTAAAAAACGGTTTGTGGGTTCAAGTCCCACCCCTTCCGCAAATTTGCGCAGAAAAGAAAACTCGGTACATACGTACCGAGTTTTCTTTTCTGCATGAATTCAGGTTTACTGAATTCACTACCAAGCGAGCCGAATGACAAATGTGTGTCTGCACATATTTGTCCGAGGCAAGCGCAGGGAGGAAGCTCGGTTTTACGAGCTTACATCCCCGAGGGGTTGCAATAGCGGCAATCTTTCTTGTGTGAAGAAAGAAGAACGACTGCCGAGACACCGACAAGTAGGTAGACGAGATTCTCCACTCCCGACCACTGGCCGAGGAGGAGATTCACGACGTTCCAGTTGCTTTCCATCCAATTGCCGAGCGCAACGAGACCCCAATTGAGGCCGCCGACGATCACGAGGATGAACGAGGTACCGTGTAATCCTTTCATGCGTTTATAAGATGATTAAAGCGGGGGTGGTGGTCCGCTCCTGACAGTATGACTCCTTTCAGAGCAATGTGGAAACCCCCCTGTGTAAAACGTTCACCGTACAATTTATTCAAATTTGATTTGGAAATTGTACATTCCCATAGAGCAAAGTCCCTGCAGAGTACCTTGCGCCTGCTCTGCGGGGATTGTAATGTCTTCAGTGCCCGAAGGTTGTAGGAATTTCTGATACGAGAGCTTCGGGATGACCACACTCGACGAGCAATCGAAGGTCCCGTTTGTGCTCACGCGCAACACCGTCGGTACACCGGCTTTCGCCACCACTCTGCGCGGAGAATAGCCACCCTTTGCTCTAATGTCGATTATTTGCGTGCCGTCAACAACAATAGCTGTCGGTATTGTTGTCCCTTCACTACCGGTACTGGACTTCGGCGAGACAATCCAGAATGCCCACCCTACCAAGGCAACACTGACCGCGAGAGAGACGATGGTTTGTGTATTCATATGCATTAGAAATTGAAGAGCGGGTTGACAACCCCTGCCGTGGCGAGCGCGTTCGTGAAGTTGAGAAGCGCGAGTGCGATGACGATGATGCCGGCCGTTTTGAAGAAAATACCTTTCCATGGCTTATGCGCGATATTCAGAGAACCGAACGAGAGGAGTGCGAGCACGGGGAACGTGCCGAGTGCGAAGACGAACATCGTGAGCGCGCCTTGCATAAAGGTACCGGTGGAGAGTGCGTAGAGCTGCATTGACTGCGTAAATCCGCAAGGCAAAAAGAAGGTCCCGACACCGACAAGGAGCGGCGCGAGATAGTGGTCGTGTGTACTTCCGTTCATGACGTGTTTTCCAAACCGGGCAGGCATCGTGAGCTGCAGCCGTTTTGTAAAATGAAATACATCGAGTAGATTGACACCGAGAATGAACATAACGAGCGCAACGGCGACACTGAGCACGATATTCGCGGTCAATCCGAGGTGGAGAGAGTTTCCTAGGAGGCCGACGAGACCGCCGAGAATAAAGAATCCTCCGAGCCTCCCGACATGGAAGAGCGTTTGCGTCCGCCACGTACCTCCCTCTTTCGCCGAGCTCGCCGAGAGCGATAAGACGAGTCCGCCGACAATAGCAAGACAAGAAGAAACCGACGCGATAAGTCCGATAACGAATGCGGTCCCATAACTTACGTTTGAACTCGTAATCAAGGACGTGAGTCCCGCTTTTTGCAATAATAGAAATGCGATTATAACTGCAGCCGCGATAGGAACGGCGTATGCGAAGTCTCCCAACTGGGCATCGTTTGTTTGTTTCTCTACTGAAATCGCGTAACCGTGGCTCTGCACGAGCTTTGACAGCTCTTCCGCTATCTTTTCCGGCGATTCACTAAATATTCCGATGACCGTCACTTGGCGGCTAGATAGAAAAACTTTTGCGCTTTCAATATTGGCTTGTTCTGCAAGAATCTGCTCAATAAGCACCGCGCAAGCGGCACAATGCGTGCCGCTCACGTGAAATGTGTATGTTTTTTTCTCTTGGCCCATCATACGAGCCGTCATAGTATCATCCCCTACCCGCTTCGCGCGAGTGAACGCGCATTTTCTATCGCGCTCAATCTCTACCGCTCTTGATGGCGTGCGCGATAATCTCTAAATTGCAGCTGTGATGCACCGTACACCACGCCTCGCACTGGTTGGCGTATTTTTTTTCTGCATACCGTAGTCCGCACGCGGGACAGGTGTGCATAGTATTACGTTTTAGCTAATTTCTTCCATGCTATGTCAGCAAGTCTTTCTTTTTGGATTCGAATTCTTCTTTGCTTATCTCACCTTTCGCGTAACGTTCTTTCAAAATGTCGATTGCTTGCGAACCAGAGCGAGAATGCTTACCGCCTACTTCGCGCACAACCCATACGATAAGAGCAATGAACAATGCCCAGAAAATAATCATCATAATGCTGCCTCCGAACCATCCCATGCCCCACCCATAGTCGTTATAGAGTCCGTACATCATACTTACGTTTTAATTCTATTAAAGAGAAACGCGAATAAACCAACGGCGAGCAATGCGATTATATTCCATATCACGAGGCCCGAGACAAATGTCGCGATTGTCATAACGTTCTCGCCCAGACCTACGGTCGTGTGGAGGGCATACTGCATGAATGCTGGCCGTATACCCGGGAACAGTACGACGCCAGCAAAGCAAACGACGTACACGATACTTATCCACACCGCAGTGACTTTCAGAAGTTGTGTTATGTTAATCATAGCAATAGTATAGTATTTTTTGTTAACGTTGTTTATGCCGAACAGCCGCCTCCCGCTCCAGCCTGCGGCGGTCGTATTACTTGCGAGGAGATGTTCGCATATCCGGACGAGCTCGAATAATTAGTGGCGAGCACTTCTTTCGGCGATACATTTCCCCACACAATGCCTTTCTGCTGCATATACGTCGCGATAGTGAGATATGTCTCCGGGAACCAATAGGAATTTACTGCGAGAGCTATTTCGTACATATCTTGTTCGCTCACACCCTGCGAAGCCATAAGCTCCAAGAGCCCGAGCATCGCCATTCCGTGATTGCAGTCGGGGAAATGCACGGAATTGCCGCAACATGGTCTGTAGATATTTCTTGAAACACGATCTACAAGCGCTTGTTGCTCTCTCGTAAGTGTCACGAGTACATGCATATTATAATGCTTCATCGCATTACCATTCGCGAGGGTCCAGCCACCGGTTGACGCGAAATTCCCCGCTCCGCCGTAGGAGGGATTCATCATTTCTGAAGTGTCTTCAAGAATAGGATTTTTGTTTGCGAGTCCGAGCGCCCAGAATACATTGAGAAGATACCCCGCATTCCAATTCGTGATGACAATTTTTTCATCCGCGTTTTCTTGAAGCATCTTCTGATATTCGGGCGGGAATCCGCCGCGATCCCTGTAGAGCGCCTTCATCTTAACGGGATCAATCGCGCCGACTTCCACCAACCGCGCTCCGAGATCTCCCCACGTGATAGGCAATGCGATCCCGTCGGACGGTAGAACTGATTCTTGCAGTGAATGAGCGCTTACTTCTCGCAACGGACTGGATAGTGATAGTGCGATGATAATTCCGGCGCCAATGATGCTTAATGGCGTCGCATACGTTCGAACGAACGCTTCTACCGTCCTCTCTGATGTGTGTGTTTCCATAGTGTCATTTTAGTTAGCAACAATCTTTCATTTCTTTCTCAAGACCGATAACCGTTTCACTACGTTTATTCGCATTGCTGAGGAGTAACAGTGACACCAGTAGAAGAAAAACTACTGCGATAAGAAACACTGCCGGTAGTTGTTCAAGAATGCTGTACGCAGCGACGAGGCCGCCGGGGATGAACAATATCTTCCATAAGAGAATCTTACCGACCGGCAAATCCCTGAATTTTTTCTCAAGCTGATACGCAATGCCGACCACCGACCCGCCCATAAGAAGCGCGGGAATGATGAGGTTGATTTGGTAACCCAAGAAGTGCGCGCCGACGAGCCCCACCCAGGTGAGGAACACTCCGGCGCATATGGGGCAAACGGTGAACGGCAGGATCCGGTTGACGAACCATACCAATGCCGAGACGGTGAGAATTGAGAGTACGGTGATGGTTATAGTCATACGGTTAGACGATCAGAATAAGCGCGCCAATACTAATCATCAGAACACCTGCAACGAGGCGCACCCGTGCGAGGTTCGTGAGCTTCCACTCCTGCATCTTCTCCACCATCGCCTTATCCGCCGCGACCCACAAAACGAGCGCGAGCGGGACAATAAGAACGAAGTTGTAAAGGAAAAGATACCAGAAGCCAGCCGCATACGTGACCTGGTCGTGCAAAAGCCCGATCACCATGAGGTACGGTCCGCCCATACATGGGAACTGACAAATTCCGACCAGCGCACCAAGCAGGAATACCGCAACCATGGATGTCTTTTCCATGAGTTGCGCCATCGGTCTGTGAACAATGGACGGCAGAACGAGCTTAATCGGCGTATTCGGGAAGAATCGGTTCAAGAGATTGATGATGCCGAAGATGATCAGGATCGCCGCTCCGAGCTTTCCCATGAAGTGCGGTGTGTTGAAGAGATGCAGTACTTTGAGAATGCCGAGTCCGATAAGCAAGTAGGAGGCGAAGATGCCGGCAATGTACAGACCGCCGAGCTGGAGAATCTTCTTCCGTGTCATCTGCAAGCCGAAGAGGAACGCGATCGTGATGAGAAGAATCGAGAACGAACAGGGATGCACGCTATCGAGAAGCGATGAGACGAGGACCAACGGCAGCAGCCACGCGCCGCCGTTGCTTAGGTTCCAGATGAGTGTTGACGTTGCGGGACTGAATTTCAGGGCAATGACCCCGAGAACGAATGCCACGACGATGCCCACGATAATAACGAGACGCTTCATGACTACGGAGTGACGAGCGCCTTGATTTCCAGTTGGAGCGTCCCGCCGGAAGAGTCGGTGAGGATGACAAACCGATTGATCTCCCCGACGCCGGCGGGACCGTGTGCGTTTGGATCATAGACCACGCGAACAGTGCGGCTGTCACCTGCTTTGATAAGCTCGTTGGCCGGCGGGACATAGCCCATGCCCGGCATGCGGAAGGGTCCTTTGATGCTGCCCTGTGGCGAAACGATGAATGCAGAGGTGCACATGCAGGACGTCACAAGGGTAGACACGCTGATATCCGTGTCGGTTGGATTTGTGACGACGAATTCCTTCGTGACGTTCCCGTTTTTCATCGAGATCGTGCCGAAGTCATAGAGGGTCTCCAAAGCGATAAGAATGCTTGCCGCATTCGTTGTTCCGTCGGCTCCTTGGACTGATCCGGTCGTTCCGCCCTTTCCGGCATAGCCCCAGATGAAAAGACCTACGAATACAATAAGAACGACAGCGATGGTACTGATAGTTTTTGATTCCATGATAGTGAGAAGTTAATCGCACAGCCCTTCATACGCTTCTATCTACCAGCGGGGTGGAGAATGTTCAAAAAGAGAAAGCCAGCGTTTTATTTTTCTGTCCTGCGAGGTAAAAGGTGGGGCACTATATGAAATGAATGCAGGAGGTCTGTATAAGAACGGATGAAATGAAAACAGAAGAACGACGTATATAACAAGAAACAACGCACTGATGAGGGCGAGCAGTGCCGAATGCAACGGTACCGAGATGAACGACTGATAGGAGGAGAGATGATGCAGGGCCACCGCCAGCGCGTCTTGAGGGCAGAGCGAAACTCCGGTGGCGGAAAACGGACAGCCGCCCTGCATGCGCCCGTCCGGCCCGGATGACATCGCGATAAAACCGAAAAACACCACCAGCAAAAACGACGCGAGTATGAACGGGGTGATTATTTTTTTGAACGTGAACTCCATAACTTTTATTATAGCACTTTTGCTTTCAGGCGGAGCGAATTGCCTACCACTGACACACTCGACAGAGCCATTGCAAATCCTGCGAAAACAGGGCTCAAGAGCCAGCCGAACACCGGGTAGAAGATACCGCTCGCGATGGGAATGCCGACGATGTTGTAGAAGAAGGCCCAGAACAGGTTCTGTCTGATGCCGCGCATCGTGAACTTCGAGAGGCGAATCGCTTTCACGAGTTTGCCGATATCGCCGTGAAGAAGCGTGATGCCGGCGCTCTCTATCGCGACATCGGTTCCCGTCGCCATCGCGATGCCGACATCCGCTTGAGCGAGCGCGGGAGCGTCGTTCACCCCATCTCCTGCCATGGCGACGATCTTCCCTCGTGTTTGCAGTTCTTGTATCTTATTCAGTTTGTCTTCCGGCAACACTTCGGCGACCACGTCATCAATGCCGACTTGGTTTGCGATATATCGCGCCGTGTTCGCGTCGTCGCCGGTCAGCATCACCACTTGTATCCCAAGCGCGTGCAAATCTTTCACCGCTTCAATCGCTTCAGGCTTTATCGCGTCGGCGACCATCGCCACCGCGAGCACCTTCCCGCCTGTTGCAAGGATGACCGGCGTCTTCCCCTCCCTCGTGTCCTTCTCTAATTGCACACCAAGGTTCGACCTTGTAACAAGGTCGAACCTTGTTTCGCTTGCAAGTTCATCGGCGAGTTTGACGCTGCCAATGTGATATTGCACACCCGCGATTGTTCCAGTAATTCCCTTCCCTTTCAACATTTCAAACTGCTCGACGAGCGCGAGTTGGATATGCTTCTCTCTCGCATACGCGACAATGGCGTGCGCAATCGGGTGCTCTGATTTGTTTTCGAGCGAGGCGAGGATCGCGACAAGTTCGTTATCGCTTTTTTCTGAAAAATTCTTGATCGACACCAATTCCGGCTTGCCTCTTGTCATCGTCCCCGTTTTATCAACCACGACCACATTCACCTTGTGCAATTTTTCCAACGTCGCCGCGTCTTTAATTAAGATGCCCTCTTTTGCGCCTTTCCCGACGCCCACGATAATCGCCGTCGGCGTCGCGAGGCCCAGGGCGCACGGGCAGGCGATGACGAGAACCCCGACAAACGAAACAAGCCCGAAGGAGAGCGCTTGGGCAAAACCGATATACGACGTGCCGATAAGAAGCCAGGATCCAAGCGATGCGAACGCAATGACGAGCACGATGGGCACGAACACGCTTGAAATCGTGTCGGCGAGCTTTTGTATGGGTGCCTTACTCCCCTGCGCATCGGCAACCATTTTGATAATGTGCGCCAGGAGTGTTTCAGAACCGACCTTGGTCGCCTTGAAAGTGAATGAGCCGGTAGTGTTGAGCGTTCCCGCAACGACCATGTCGCCCACATTTTTCTCTATCGGCATTGGCTCCCCCGACACCATAGATTCGTCCACATACGACGCTCCGTGGGTGAGAACGCCATCAACCGGAATCTTCCCCGCCGGTTTGACGATAATGAGATCGCCATGGACAACCTGTTCTACGGGGATCTCTGCCTCGACGCCCTTACGAACGACGAGCGCCATCTTTGCTTGCAGGTTCAGGAGTTTTTCTATTGCATCCCCCGTTTTTATTTTCGCGCTCGCTTCGAGATATTTCCCGAGCGTGATGAACGCGATGACGACGATCGCGACGTCGAAATAGGTCACCTTCACGTTCACATACGGCTCGACGGCCCCTCGAAACACCGTAACGATAACGCTATAGAGAAATGCGGCGGAGGTGCCGATGCCGATGAGCGTATCCATATTCGCGGCGCCGTAGCGCAGGAACCGGTAGAAGCCGAACAAATACGGTTTCCCGACAACAAAAAGCGCGTAGGTCGCCATGAGCGCGAGGAGCAGGTTGAGTGAACCGGCCCAAGACTGCGGAGCGGCGGGTATGCGATTGAACTCTGCGAGGATATTCCACGTCATGACAACAATAGCGAACACCGTCATCGGCATGATGATTAAAATCTTTGCTTTCATGGCAGCGACCTCGGCGAGCTTCTCGGTTTTTGATTGAGTAAGACCGAGATGCGCCGCGTGTTCGCTTTCTGACATTCCCATGTCGCTTGCACTTGGCGAATGTGAAATCCCGACAGAAGTGACTAACGAATAGCCGAGCGGTTCAATGGTTTTTGACAGGTGCTCCGGATTCGTTTTTGCTTCGTCGTATGAAATCTTCGCCGCTTCGGTCCCGTAATTCACTTCTACCGCGTGTACGCCTTCTATTTTTTTAAGCGTTTTTTCAATAATGCTTGCGCAACTCGCGCAGTGCATTCCCTTTATCCGATGGGTTTCTGTATGCATACGATTATTTGCGCTTGAGCTTATACACCTTCAGGACTTCTCCGATGGCAGTGCGCTCCTGTCCTTTTTTCATCTGGTGCACAACGCAAGTGCTTAAATGCTGTTCCATGAGCACATCCTCGACGCCGGAGAGCGCATGGCGCGCCGCAGAGGTCTGGACGATGACATCAATGCAGTAGGCATCTTTCTCCAGCATATCTTGAAGCCCCCGCATCTGCCCCTCGATAATTCGGAGCCGCCGCATCAGTTTCTTCTTATTCGCGGTATGCATCTGTGCCATAGGCCTTCCACTATATACCCCCTAGGGGTATCCCGCAAGTCTGTGCTGTGTATAAAAACAAACTCTTACACGCGGGAGTCGGAGATGATGCGGCCGTCGTCGAGCTTCACGATGCGGCCGGCGATGCGCGCATATTCATCCTCATGCGTGACCATAATAATGGTTTGTCCATTCCGATGGAGCTCCTTAAAAATATCGATGACGCGGTCGGAGGACTCGCGGTCAAGATTCGCGGTCGGTTCGTCGGCAAAGAGAATACTCGGCTTGTGCGCGATGGCGCGTGAGACCGAGACTCTCTGCTGTTCGCCGCCCGAGAGCTGGCTCGGGAGATTGCCGAGACGAGTTCCTAAACCGACACGTTGCAGCGCCGCCGAAGCTTTCGCTTCTGCCTCCTCAAGCGAAGAACCTTGCATAAAAAGCGGAAGGGTCACATTCTCAAGCGCGGTGAGTTCGGGCAGAAGCGCATAGTCCTGAAAAACGTAGCCGAACTTAGATAAACGAAAGAGCATTTTTTCATGTTCGCTCATCAGGTGCGCCTCTTTACCGGAAATGCGTATTTCGCCTGAGGTTGGTTCATCGAGAAGTGATATTTGATACAGGAGTGTGCTCTTCCCCGCACCGGAGCGACCCATAATCGCGATAAACTCACCGTCCGTTGCGGTGAAGTTGATACCCTTCAATACCCGCGTTTCTATCGGACCGTCCTTAAATGTTCGTACGAGATTTTTAACGTCGATCATATTAATTTCTTCCGAGAATGGAGTCGAGCGTATTCTTCCGCACGATCATGCGCGACGGCAGATACCCCGCGAGGACAGTCGTAAGCACGAGAAGGAGAATGCGTACCGCGGTGCCATCAATGGGCGCAACGAGGATACCGTCGCTAAATGGGAAGTCTATGGGATGCGCTGCGACCGTGGGCACGAGAAATCCGTAGAGAACGAGGAGGCCTATGCCGGAACCGAGCGCCGCATACAAGAGCGACTGGAAGATATATGAAATTTCTATCGCCTCGCCGGAGATGCCGATGCCCTTCAAAATACCGATAAACTTGCGTCGGGTAATCGCATTGATAAAGATGACAATGAAAATGGTAATCGCCGCGACGACCAGCCCGATAGAACTGAAGCCGTTCCCAAGCATGGCGAATGTTTTTTTAATATCCGCGACGCCGTTTGGAATAGAGTCGGCGAAAGTCTGGACTTTCGCCTTTTCGCCGATGCCGCTCGTGAGTAGCAAGTTCTTGAAAGCGATCGGATCGCTTCCCGGCTGTAAGCGTATCGCTATCTGCATGACGTTTTGATCGGTGCGGCCCATAAGCGTACGCAGTTCAGAGGCAGGCATAAAGATGCTCATCGCAAGCGCGTCTATTTTTGTCTTTACGAAACCCTTCACCACGACCTCGCGCACGGCCCCGTTTATCGTGAGCCGCACCTTGGTACCCGGCACGACGTTTTTGAGCGGCGTAAGGCCGGGGAGTTCGCCAAACGCATATTGCGCGAGCAAATAGTTACCGACAAGGATCTGATCGTAGTCCCCTTCTGCGAGATAGTGGCCTTCAATAACATGGGAAGCGAGTCCGGTAAATGCATCCTCCGCAACAGGATCAATGCCAATGACCTGTGCGCTCGTGGCGTTCGGCTTTTCTGTATCGGAGGTGCGGGTGAGGTAATTCGCTTCAATGGTGCCTCCGGTCTGATAGCGTTCGGTCAGCATCGTCACCTGCGGAAGCGACTTCACAAATGCGATGACGCTCGGCGTGTCTTCTATATAATTTTTCGTCGTGAGCGCGGAAAGGATGACATCGCCGGTGTACTCGGTACGATAGCTGTTGTTGATGCCTTCGATGAGCCCGACAAGAATGCCCGTCACCACGACGAGATTGAGAAACGTGAGCAACATCACGAAAACGATAAGTCCCGTGGTCCACAGGCTCGCGCGACGGATCTGCCGCAAGGCGAGATAGAAGCCGACACGGATATTTATGATAGAAAACATGCCTACATTCTTGGTGCGAGCAGGATGATGTCGCCGGCAGACAATCCGGACAGGATTTCAATTTGCCCAAGCGCAGGAGAGGGTCCGGTCATAACGGTTCGACTGACCGGTGTGCCGTCCATAAGCACGGATACATACGGCACACCGCCCTTATTCCCGACGGCACCGCTCGGAATGACAATCGCGTTCGGTAGGACACCGATAGTGATAACGACGTTCGCCGTCATACCGCTTCTGATCCTCGAGTCGGCGGTAAGGAATTCGAGCGTCGTTTTATATGCGGGAACTCCATCTTTCATCGTTTCTGCTGGGTTGACCGCGACAACCGTCGCGGGAAATTCGACTGACGAACCATAGGCGTCAAGCGTGGTCGTCGCACTGTTCCCGACGGATATGCCGGCAATTGCCACTTCAGGCACATAGGTTTCTATCTGGAAGATGCCGGCGCTCTGCAGGGAGATGAGTGATGTTGAAGGAGAAACAACCTCGCCGACTTTCGCGTCCATGCGCGTGACGATGCCGTTGAAGGGCGCAACGACATATGTTTTCGCGAGTGCGGCTCGAGCATTCGCAATAATCGCCTGTTGTGCGGCGACAGCATCCTTTGTGGCGCCCGCCTGCTTAAGCGAAAGATTTTTCAGCGCTGCATCCAGCGTCGTCATAGCTGAGGTGAGTGTCGTCGCAGCAGTATTCACGTTCGTACGTCCCGTCGCAAGCGTTGTTGCGTACGACGACAGGGTTGCTGCAGACGTCGCTGTATCCGGCAGTCCCTGATTAATGGCGGCATTCGCATCTGCCAAAAGAGTAGTTACTTGCGTAAGATAATTCTGTGCTTGAACAGCCATACGTGCAGCGTTCTCTGATGAAAGTTTTGGGACGAGGAGCGCCCACGCCGTCAACGCGAGTTCCGTATCAGAACGATCGCGTTCAACAAGTATTTTCAAATTTACATTCGGTACAATGAACGACAGCTCTGGAGCAGTGCGCGGGTTGGAGAAAAAAACATCAGCACGATTATGTACGGCGTCATCAGATGCGGTATACGCGCTCTGAATCGCATTCACCAGCGAGGACTCAGCGTTTGTAACCGAAGCAGACGCGACGGCAATTTCCTCCGGTCGCGTACCAGAGAGAAGCGCATCGAGGTCTGCTTTCGCTTGCGCAAGTGTGGCAACGAGGTCCCCATTCTCTGTCTCAGCAAGAACAGCTCCTGCATTCACTCGCTGCCCGACTTTTACATACACCCCGGCAATACGACCATTTGCTGCGAACCCTAAATCAACATTCTTGGCGGGGATAACCGTACCGGAAACACTCACCTTTTGTATGAAGTCACCCAGAGTAACAGTGAATGTTTCATCAGAAGAGCCCCCTTGTCCGAAATAGAAATATCCGCCAAAAATGACTATACCGAGGCCTATAATGGCATATTTCCAGCTCGGAATGGAAAGCGTCTTGAAGGGGAATTGCATTCAACTGAGTCTACCACTGGGCTATACTGAACGCACCATGTCGCCTTTATTCGCTTCGATCCTTGTTCTCATCGCCGGTGTCGTCATCCTTCGTATGCAACCGCGACGTTTTTATTTTATCCGTCATGGCGAAACGATTTTGAACGAGCAACATATCCGTCAGGGCGAGGATGGTGCCCTTTCTGAAAATGGTAAGAGCCAAGCAGAAGAAGTGGGCAGTGCCCTCAAAAGCCTTCCCATTAAACGCATTATCGCGAGTCCTTTCCCTCGAGCGCGGGAGACCGCGATAATCATTAAAAAATATCTTAAAGTGCCTATCGTCTATTCTGCGCTTCTTGCCGAACGAAGAAATCCGAAAGAGATTGTCGGTAAATCCACCCGCAGCCCTGATGTCATGCGTATCGTTGATGAGATGGATCTCGCTTATCACGACGACGAGTATCGCTTCTCCGATGAGGAAAACTTTATAGATTTGAAGAAGCGCGCGCGAAAATGTCTCGCGCTTCTCGCGCTTCAAGGAACGCGCGAAACCGCTGTCGTCACGCACCATGTCTTTCTTAAGATGTTGCTCGCGTATATGCTCTATCGCGAGCAATTGCATGCTGCCGATTTCGTAAAACTTTCGTTTTTCAACGTCTCCGACAACGCCGGCATCAGCGTGGTCGAATTTCATCCGTGGAAAATCTTCTCGCCCACGCGGGGCTGGCAGGTCGTCACCTACAACCAGCAACCAAGTTAATGGACTAGTTTTCAAGTATCCCCATTTGTCTGCTATAGCAGTATTATTGGGATAGTCTAATTTTATTGACATTGTTGTGGAAAAGAGGAATATGGCATTGGAAGTGAGCGTACTTGGCTCACACTCGGTAATCTGTAGCTGAATCAATTTTGGAGAATAAACATGGTAAACGCAAGTTGCGAGTTAGTCGATACAGTGAGCGAAGCTTTTGACCTCCAGGGCAATGAGGTGAGGATGGAAGAGGGTGCATTGGGAATGCGCATCCGGCTCAATTTTTCGGGCGAGCCGGCGGCTGTCGCACGGTATCTGAAACATCTACGCGAAAAACCTTTGCGGTTGGTCAAGACGATGCAGGCTGGACAATCACTGGATTTGATTATTATTGTGCCTCGAACCGGGGAAGTTATCTCGCTGACCAAGAAATGAACTCTAGTCGAGTGCAAAAAGCCGGGCACCGCCCGGCTTTTTTATTTCACTCATGTACCTTATTTCACGCTACAGCGTAAAAGATGGTACACGCAATTTTCCAGTGCAAACACAATTAGTAATCCATTCCCATGCCGCCGCCTTGCGGCATGTCCCTTTTCGGTTCGGGAATGTCGGCAATCGCCGCTTCGGTGGTGAGGAGGAGCGCGGCGGCGCTGACGGCGTTTTCGAGCGCCATGCGCGGCATCTTTGCCGGGTCGACGATGCCTGCAACGAGCATATCCTCGACTATCTCATCGGTGAGCGCGTTGTAACCCGCGTTTGCTTTGCCGGACTGCACCTTGGAAACGATAACGGCCGCGTCGTCCTTGCCAGAGTTGATGGCGATTTGTGCGAGCGGCGTTTCGAGCGCTTGCACAACGATGTTATATCCAGCCTTTTCATCTGCGGTCATCTTGTGTTCCTGCGCCATGAGCTTTTTTGCGACCTTGGCGAGCGCGGTGCCGCCGCCTGCTACGATGCCTTCTTCGATAGAGGCCTTCGTCGCTTTCACCGCATCGTCAATTTTGTCTTTTAAATATTTCATCTCGGTCTCGGTCGCCGCGCCGACCGAAATGACCGCCACGCCGCCCGAAAGTTTGGCGATGCGTTCTTCAAATTTCTCTTTGTCAAACTTGGAATCGGTATTTTCCGCCTGTGTTTTGAGCTGCGCAACGCGCGCGGAGATATCGGCTTTCTTGCCCTTGCCACCGACGATAGTCGTCGTGTCTTTGGTCGCCACTACGCGCGACGCTTTGCCGAGCATCGAAAGCGTCGCATTCTCGAACTTAATGCCAACTTCCTCCGTGATAACTTGACCGCCAACCACCGTAGCGATATCGGCGAGCATATCTTTCTTTCTATCGCCATAGCCCGGTGCCTTCACGGCGAGCACGCTGAAGGTGCCGCGCAATTTGTTCACGATAAACGTAGAAAGAGCATCGCCCTCAACATCTTCTGCAATAATAACGAGTTCCTTCTTGCCCGATTGCGCGACTTTCTCGAGAAGCGGAAGAATTTCCTGCACGTTCCCAATCTTCTTATCCGTAATGAGAATGAGTGCATCCTTCATTTCGGCTTCCATCCGTTCCGGGTTCGTCACCATATAGGCGGAGACATAGCCCTTGTCGATCTGGAGTCCTTCAACGATGTCATAGGAAAGTTCCATGCCCTGCGACTCTTCAACGGTCACCACGCCGGAGGCACCCACCTTCTCCACCGCCTCGGCAATGATGTTGCCGAGCACCTCGGACTCCGCCGAAATCGAGGCGACTTGCTTCACTTCCGCTTTGCCGCTCACCGGCTTCGCCATTTTTTTGAGTTCCGCGAGCGCCGCGGTCTTCGCTTTCTCCATGCCGCTTCGTATCAGCATTGCGTTCGCTCCTTTCATTATGTGTGAGAGCCCTTCCTCAACCAGCGCCTCAAAGAGTACGACCGAGGTCGTGGTGCCGTCGCCGGCGGTATCGTTCGTCTTACTCGCCACTTCCTTCACTATTTCGGCGCCCATATTCTCGAACTTATCCTTGAGGGAAATTTCTTTCGCGATAGAGACGCCATCGTTCGTGATGCGCGGGCCGCCATACGACTTCTCGATGATGACATTGCGCCCCTTGGGACCAAGGGTCCCCTTCACCGCACGCGCGGCTTGCGCGATGCCCTTGGCAATTGCTTTGCGCGCGTCTTCAGAAAAAAGAATTTGTTTTGCCATAATTAATCTTCAATAAGGATAATGTCGGATTCGGGCAGAACGTAATACTCAACGTCGTTAACTTTGATAGGCGCGTCCCACGGCTTCTTGAAAAAAACCACGTCGCCCGGTTTCACCTCAATCGGAATACGCTTCCCATCATCGCTTCGACGACCTGGACCGACCGTAATAACCTCACCTTTAAGAAGTTTTTCCTTATCTACCGTTTCGGGAATGATGATGCCGGAGGCAAGTTTTTTCTCGCCTTCTTTTTCAGAAGGCTGTACGACAATGCGGTCTCCAAGCGGCTTCAATGAAAGCTTCTTTGCCATAGCGTTCTCTATAAAATGAATAATCGCCCACGCCCGATGTAAGTGAAGTATAGAGAAAACCGCGATTCCCCGCAACCTTGACAAGGGTTAATCAATCTGCTATACTAGCCCTTAGATGTAACGCCTTCAGCTACCCCTCAAGTAGTACACTCGCAGTTAGATTTTCATAATACTCCCGCGGACTTCTAAAGCCAATGCACTCCCTCGGTCGGTCGTTCAAAAAGGCATGTATTTCAT
>Ga0209542_10003617_pt1 | contig 32851 bp, 37 predicted proteins | sample RifCSPhighO2_01_FD_184028 | JGI IMG/M metagenome (GOLD analysis project Ga0209542, IMG submission 184028) | Soil microbial communities from Rifle, Colorado - Rifle CSP2_plank highO2_0.1 (SPAdes) (version 2) | ecosystem: Environmental > Terrestrial > Deep subsurface > Rock core/Sediment ... | reverse complement strand
TGATTATAATTCTTTTTTTGAAACACAAATTATGACAAATGGGTCTGGTTCGTATGCGATTTATATTGATCCTAATTCTACACGAAATGTGTTCATGAATTTAAATTTAAGTGTGAAATTGCCAGATCGAGAGTATTCTTTGATTAGAGATCTTAATAATGGGGATGCGGTTAATGTGATTGCATTTAACAATTCTTTTGGTGAAATCAAATGGATTGATAATGGAACGATAAATGGGTTTGCACATGATATGGATTTGAATGGAACGGTATTTGGATTAGGGATTAATGTATTTATCGAAAATAATAGTGCGGGTGTAAATATTTCTAGTTTTACGGTTGATTTTTCTATTAATTCGTCTGTTAATATTACTTTTTTTAATCTGCCTTTTACGAATATTACTGGGATATTTCAATCGCAGACGGTTAATACTTCTATTTTGCCTGTATCTATTTATGCTACTGGTGCAAATTGTCTCAATAGTACTTGTTTTATGCGTACTCGAGGGGTTAAGTGGGTGTTTAATACTTCAAGTTTAGGAGTGTTTGCGCTTAATGGGAGTGATACGAGTACAAATACTGTTGCCAATATTACGCGTATATTTGTGAATGCAACTAGTTTTGAAAATAGATCAACGGATGATTTGCAGTGTTGGGTTAATGGATCAGATTTTGAGGTGGCGAATTTGCGAGCATATTGGTCTTGGTATAATGGAGCTACCTTGCATAGTTCTGGGTTTACAGATTTATATAGTAATACTCTTACAAAAATTGCAACGGTTGCGGCAACGCATACGGATGTGTTAGATAGGTGGAATTGTTCAGTTCAATTGTTTGATGGGGTAGCTAATGAGACGGATTTGAATAATGCGACAGTGCAGGTGTCATATTATTTATGTGGGGATGTGATTTATCATTCTGTTAATTTGACACAGAATATTGAAATGTGTAGCGTGACTGGTTTGAATATAACTAATTCTTCTGCCAGTAGTCCTGTGGTTCTTGATTGTGGTAATAATGTGTCGATTCGTGGCGAAGGGAGTGCTTTGGCAGGGGTGTTTATTAACAATAGTAATTTTATAACAGTACGAAATTGTAATATTTCTGATTTCCAGTATGGAATTTATGCGTCTTCTGTGCTTAATGGGGTATTTACTAATAATAGTATTAATGGAAGTTCGTTGGATGGGATGTTGTTTTTGGCAGTAAATCATTCTACTGTTTCTTTGAATAAAATTAAAGATTTTAATCGAACGGGAATAACATTTGATCTTTTGAGCACTGCGAGCAGTGTTAGTAATAATAATACAATTGCGAATAATACTATCAGAAATAATAGGGATGCGATAAATGGAGGGGTAGTTAGTACAGGGTTAGTTTTAGAAACGGATTATAATTTGGTTGTGTGGAATAATTTTAGTCATTTACGAAAATTTGCAGTGAATAGTTTTTATGCTAAGAATAATACGTTCCAAAATAATTTCTACTGGAATACGACTGTTGGTGTTTCTATTCGTCAGTATAATAATTTTTCTGCAGAGAAGTTTTATGATCTCTCTTCTGCGTTGTCGGTGTATGGGCCAACTACGGATATTTCAAATCCTTTTGTTGTAAAAGATAGTATATTTGAAAGTAATGCAATCGATCTTAATATAACTTATGCTCCTACAAATATTTCTTTGTATAATTCCTCTTTGAGTAAAGATAAGCAAGTAATTCCGGCAAATGCCCGAGCTTATTTTTATAGTTATGTCGATGTGAATGTTTCGTTGACTTCGGGAGGGGCGGCAGGAAATGTGAATGTTACAGCATATAATTCTCTGGATACGGTTGAGGATATTAAGCGAACGGATGCAAATGGTTTTGCAAGATTAATTGTTACAGAATATTACAAAGATAATGGAATAAATTATTTTATCACTCCTTCTACTATAAAAATTACACAATCTAATTTTAGTCAAAATAGTACGGTCGTTAATTTGTTGAATATTACCCAACAAATGTTAAATTTGACAACATCTTTATTAGGATGTGGTTCAGTGGTTGAGTCAAATTTTGAATTTGGCAATAATTATGTCTGTGGGAATTTAGGTGTAAATGTTACGGCAAGTTCGATTATCATTGAGGGGAATAATTTAAATTTGACCGGTAATGGGTCAGGTATTGGAATTGATGTGTCGCATGTTAATTATACATCTATTAAACGTTTACAAATACAAAATTTTAGTCAAGGAGTGAGAATCTCATATTCTAATTATTCTAATCTTACAGGAGTGAGGATTGTGAATAATAGTATCGGGGTATATTTTGATCATAGTCATGGAAGTAATGTATTTGATTCTGTGATTGGTAATAACACAAATATTAGTGTGTTTGCAGTGAATGATGAGAGTACAAATAATTCTCTTGTGAATGTTTCCATTTATAATTTGGAGAATATTTCAGTTGAAGGTACGGCAACAGTGTTTCGAAAATGGTATGTAGATGTAAATGTAACGTTTAATGGAGGGAATTCACTTGCGAATGCAAATGTGAGTTCTTATTTTAATAGCACGGGAATTTTGGATAGTTCTGGGACAACGGGCGCTGATGGACATTTAAAATTGGCAGTGACAGAATTAAAAGTAAATAGTTCTGGTGTTACCTATCTTACACCAAATTCTATTAATATATCGTTTAAAGTTCAAGGGACACCATTTACAAATTCTACGGTTATTAATTTGACGCAGACGAATAATACGATTGTGCATTTGAGTTTGGCATTGAATTGTACAGCGCCATCTACAAATTTGTATCTTGGGACAGGTTTAACAACATTTTGTCCAGGGACGTACAATGTTGAAAATATTACAGTGTCAGCGCATAATGTTCGTTTATACTGTATTGATACGATTTTCAAAGGTAGTTATCCTTCATCGTATCGAAGTGGCTTGATTGCATATGGTAAAAATAACACCCGCATTGAAGAATGTGAATTCTCAACTTATTATTATGGGATAGAATTACGTAATCCGTATAACTTTACGTCTGTTAGCAATACTTTTTCAAATTCAGATAGAGGAATTGATTGTATTTGGGGTTTGAATTCACTTTTTAATTCAAGTACTTTTAGTACTAACACGGTTGATTTATATTTGGAGGGCTGTAATTTGTCTACAATATCCCATAATATTTTTTCAAGTACAAGATATAATGTAGAGTTATCGGGATCGAATCATAATATTATCAAGAACAATACTTTGAAAGATTCGTTACAAGGATTTCGTTTGGATCCAGGAGGACTTTTTACGAATGGTAATTCAACGAACAATACGTTTTATCATAATAATTTTACAAGTATGACTGATTATTATGTGCGTATTTCATCTGGCGGGGCATTAAATTTCTTTAATATTACAGCGAATTCCAGTATAAATTTCTCAGCTCAGGGTAATATCTATGAAGATTATTGTGATAAAGGTACTGATATTAATAATGATAATTATGCTGATGCGCCAACGAGCAGTAGTTCTGCAGATTGGCCATATAATGATACTGTTTCAACCAAAATTGGATTATATGGTGCGGAATCTGGGGCATTTAACGATTATGGTCCACGAATGTTTGATTGTCCACCAACAAGTGTCTTTTTAAGTTCTAGTGGGACCACAACTTCTTCTTCTAGTAAAGCAGGTGCTGGAGGCGGTGCTGCCGCTGCCGCTCCTTCTGCCCCAAGTGCGGCAGCAAGTACAACATCTGCATCTTCCAATGGCAATGGTGGTAGTGGTAGTGGTTCTTTTTATAGCGCCGCTGACGTCAAGAAATTTCTCAGAACATCTGAGGGGGCGTTTGAATCAAAGAAATCTGAACAAGGAATAGATGTATTTGTGACGTTAGAAAATACAGGTGATAAGCCAATGAAGATTCTGCCAATGGTTGCACAAGAGACAGAAGATCCCTATTTTATGCTGACACGCAAGACGTTAGGAAGCGGAGATAATTCTGGTTTGCACACAATTGCGAAGTTGTCTTATTCCAAGAATCCGATTGCAGGTACATTATTGAAAGCGATTCTTGTGAATCAAGAAGAGATTGTTATTCCGCCCGGTGGTAAAGTTGAGAAAGCATTACAAGTCAAAGAAGGTTTTGGTGCAACAAAACCTCTGAAAATACAATTTTCGTCGCTGGGGGAGACGGTGCTTGAGAAAGATGTGAAAGTGGATACAAGAGCTACGTCTGCTGCTGTAGTTGATACGCATGAGAATTATATTGATATTTATGCGATACTTGTGCCTGAAGGAGCAGAGAAAAGTGAGGGGGTGATTGTCGGCAGCGAATTAACGGGTGCGGTGATTTTGGATAAGATTCCGGTATTTGCCAAGAGTAATAGTCCATATTTTTTAGAATTAAGTTTGAATAAGAAAAATAAGTTTGGCAAGTTGCATACTGTATTTAGTGACCAATATGGTCCCTATCCATTAAAACAAAAAGAGAGTTTCTTATTTGCGCAGCAGTTGAAGTATGATTCGGCGGTGTATAGTGGTGATTATGTTGTGCAGACGAAGATGTATCATGGTCCGGCTCTTGTTGTTCAAAATGAGTTTGAGGTGGTGTTAGGTTCGGAAGGAAAAGAGTATGAGGATGGATTTTGGTTGTGGGTGGTATTATTAGCAGTGATTGCGATAATAATGGGGCAGGGGATATATTTTATGAACGTGTATTATAAAAATTGAATTATTTGGTTTAATAGAGTTATTTTTGATCATTATTCTGTGAAATTATTTCTTGTAATCTTTTAAAAAACAAAAATTGAAAAAATAAAAAAAAATCGAAAAGTAAAAATAAATTAAAGAAAATTTCTTTAATCTTATTTCTTGCCACCTTTGGCGCCACCAGCGGCTGCAGCTTCTTTCTTCTCTGGTGGAATAAGCTCGTCGATGATTTTTGATGGAATACCAGCGTCGGCCATAGCTGTTCTGATTTTCTTGTTTTCTTTGCCTTCCATTTCTTTCATCATTTGCTTTGCTTTGGCTTCGAATTCTGTTCTTCGTTTCTCGATTTCTTCGTGTAAGTGTTTCTTCTCGATTTCAAGTTGTTTGATTTCTTCAGCGGTTAATTCGGTTCTTCCGGATGCAATTTGAGCGTCGAATTTTCCTGCTGCTATTGCTTTCAATGCTTCTTGCGCAGGTAAGCCTTCTACTAAAATACCCATTGACTGACAACTGCCAACGATTTCACGGACTTTGGCTTTCAAGTCTTTACCTAATAATGAGTCTTCTTTGATTTTTGCAATTTTAATGACTTGCTGAATTTTAAGATCGGCTACTTTTTCTTGTAATGGATTTGATGCGGCTTTTTCTACGCCTGCTTCTTTTTTGATTAATGCGGAAGCTGGTGGTGTTCCGATTTCAATACTAAATGTTTTTGTTTCAGTGTCAATCATGACTTTTACTGGTACTTGCATGCCTTTCATATCTGCTGTTTTTTTGTTAATTTCAGCGATAACTAAGCCAATATTTACACCAGTTGGTCCTAATGCTGGTCCTAAAGGTGGGGCTGCGGTTGCTTTGCCTCCTTCAATCATTGTTTCGACGGTTTGTTTTGCCATTGTGATGTATACCTCTTGTAATTGTTATTCTTATTATGCTATTATTTTTTTTAATTCTGTTTTTCTAATTTGTTGTTTTTGAATATCTTTTCTGCCGCAACGCAGGAAATATATTCTATTGAGGGCTATTTAAAGTCCTTTTTTGTTTGAAGCGCGTAACAGGCTATAAAAAAGGGGTCTATTTATATAGTTTACGGGTGAGATTTAAGAAATTATTAGCAGGGTTATTTATATACTCTATACTCGGATTTTTGGTCTGGTATTGGTGTTGGGAGTTCGATTTCACCTGTGGCTACGTTATCAAGAAAACTTGCATACTGTGTTTGGGCTACTTGATATCTTAGTTTATCTTGTTTTGTGTGTGTTTTTGTTGCTAATTTTCCAATCCATAATGCTCGTTCTACTAATAGGTCTTCTGGGACTAATACGTTTTCTAAAGTCATTTGTGGAGGGGAGGGGTTTTTGTTTATATTTCTTTTGATTTTGGTGAGGTTTTCGTTTAGGTATAATTCTACTTTTAAGTAGTGTTTTTAATAATGTTTATAAAGGCAGGTTTGTTTTTGAGGGGAATGGAATGTGTTGCGCCCAAATTGAAAATTCGCAAGATGCCTGCGAATGCTGCTCACTTAATTCAACGAGCAATTGAACAAGGATATTCTTTAAAAGAGATTGGAAAAAAAGTAGGGGGTGTATCACGTCAACGAATTTATGAGTATCTTAGAAATACAGGGCAACATGAGTTATGGAAAGACCAGCGTTCAAAAGCAGTACATACAGTGTCACTTGTTACTGCGGCGGATAGTGTTCTTCAAAAAGATCCTCTTATAACTGGGCATTCTTCTTTTGTCACTTTGTTGTCAAATCGTTTAGAACAAAAAGTAGGCAATTTAGAACAAAAAGTTACAGATGGAATTGCGAGTGTTACTGATATTGCGTGTGCAAAAGCGGTGCGGTATTGGTTCCCACGACGACGAGCGCCTCTGCTTAAGCCGTTAGAGGTGTATGTGAAAACGTTAGATGCTTATTATACTGGGATAGAACGTAATGAGAAGTATTCGGTCATGCAATTGAGTGAAATGGGGGGGTTATCTTTTCCTCATGTGGGGATTTTTTTGAAGAGGGTTGGGGGTAGGCCGATGTATCGTTCTTTTACGCGACAAGCAACTTCAATGGATAAGAAAAAAGCGATATATAGAGGAGGAGAATTAAAGATGTCTCATCAGGATATTGCATATTTTCTGAATTTACCCTCTTATGTGGTGAGAACAAATCCTGGCTATAAAGCTAGGTGTGTTTCAAAAGTTGAGCAATTGTCCTATTCTTGTGTTGGGAGCAATCCTACGATTATTCGTCGTGTTCCGCTACGGGATGTAAGTCAGATGTATGAGGCGTATGATGCGGGTTTTTCGGTTGCTGAGACGGTGGAATTTTTTCGAGAGGGGAAGAGGTGTTTATATACCAAGCCGCAGGTTCGTTTTTTTCGAAGGAAACGAAAAAAGATTGAGCCGTCACTTGTGGGTGTGTTACGATTGTTTTATAATGACCCGGAGTTGGAAAAGCCGTATCGGAAAAATGGCTTTTAATTTTTGATGGGGGTGTTTTTTTTACTGTTATTTACTTTTTTCAATTAGAAGCAACAATCTTTTTATAGTGGTTGAGATAGTGGGGTGTTATGACGTTACTTTTAGAATATCTCACAGAGGGTTCACGAATATTTTTATCAAGCAATAAGATGCGGTTTTCGTCTCAGAAGTATCCTGGTAATGCAGAGGAGATTTGCAGACAGGTGGTTGCGGATTGTTGGAATGGGAAGTTTTTTTGCGTATCAACGGGTAATTTTGCGCAGTTTTGGACACGAGATTTTGGGTGGTGTGTGGGTGCATTGCTTGAATTGGAGTATGAGAAAGAGGTGCAGGCGACGTTGAAGTATGCGTTGAATAAGTTTAAGCAGCATGGGAAAGTGACGACGACGATAACTCCTGCGGGAAAGCCGTTTGATTTTCCAAATTATAGTGTAGATGCGTTGCCGTGGTTGATTCATGCGATTCGCAAGTCGGGGTTTGTGTATTATACGTATCGAGATTTTTTGAATACAGAGATTGAGAAGTATTTTGAGAAGGTAATTAATCCAAGTACGGGGTTGGTTAAACCGGAGGTGCATTTTTCGTCGATTAAAGATTTTGCGAAACGCAAAAGCGGGTGTTATGATAATTGTATGGCGGCGTTGCTTGCGTTGCATTTGCAGGGGATGCCAGGGTTAGTCAATCCTTTTGCGTCGTTTGATTATCCACAGTTGTTAAAGCGGCATTTTTGGAATGAGAGTTATTTTTATGATGATCTTTCTAAAAAAGAGTATGTGGCGGGGGACGCGAATATTTTTCCGTTTGTGCTTGGAATTGTGAAAGATAAGAAAATGCTTGAGAAGAGTGTGCAGGCGATTCGGGATGCGGGTTTAGATGAGCCGTTTCCGCTCAAATATACAGTGCTGCGGGAGCAGGGGAAGTTTATTTGGCAGGAGATGGCGATGTGGAATTATGAGGGGAATACGATTTGGACGCATATGGGGCCGTTATATATTCAATTAGTTGGATCGGTTGATTCTGCGTATGCTACGGAGTTGAAAAAAAGATATGGGCATTGGATTGAGCATTTTGGGAATTATTTGGAAGTGTTTGAGGCGAATGGGAAGCCGTACAGTAGTCCGTTTTATGTGTGTGATCGCGGGATGTTATGGGCGGCAAATTATTTGATGTTGAAATGAGTGTTGAAATGAGTGTTGAAATGAGATTATGGAGTGTATGATATATAATGGCGGTGTTTCTTTCGGTGATTATTCCGGCGTACAATGAAGAGAAGTATATTCGCAAGACGCTGTATAGTTTGCAGCTGCAGAAGTTTCAAGATTTTGAAGTGATTGTGGTTGCGAATGGGTGTTGTGATGGGACGGAAACGGTTGTGCGTAAGCGGGTTGGTGAATGGAGTCGTGGGAAGTTAAGGTTGTTTTCATTGTCAAAAGCGCAGGTGTCAGTTGCGCGAAATTATGGAGCTGGTGTGGCATCAGGGGATGTGTTGGTTTTCTTGGATGCGGATACGGAGTTGGAGTCGGATGTGTTGTTGAAGATTCAGGAGAAGTTTCGAATTTCTGAATTCGAGGGTTCTGGTTTAAATGGTTCTTGTTCAAATGATGTTACTGTTGCGACGACTTTAGTTCGAGCGGATAAAAATTTATTTCGATATAAGCTTGCGATGGGTTTGAAGAATATACAACATCGTTTAGGATTGTATAAAGGGTGTAGCGGAATTTTAGTGTGTCGTTCTTCTGATTTTAAAGCGGTTGGTGGGTATGATGAATTGGCAGTGCGGGAGCATCGGAAGTTGATTTTGAAGTTGTTGAAGTTGGGGCGTGGAGGATATCAGTGTATTGATGCGTATGTGATTACGTCGATGCGACGCTTTGAGGTGTGGGGTATACGTCGAGCGATGCTGTTTTGGATCAGGCAATGGATGAAAGATAAGACGAAAGGCTTAGAGAAGAGTGAGTATGAGTGTGTGCGGTGAGGTTTATACTTGATATTAGTATATCTAAATTTTCTTATTGAGAATGATTATCAATAAGAGAAAGTGAGTGCGTTTAACATGATAACTTCAATTCCAGTTGAAGTTATCAATTGATAGGTTTAACTGTAGTTGAAGTTATAGATAATTGTGTTTATTTTTTTCATTACACACAATTATCTAATAAGTAAATTGCAATTTAAATTTTAGCGATATTTGTGCAATTCACTATATAGATTGCGTTTAACATTCTAATTTATTCTCACCTTGGGTTAGGCAGGTGATTTTGTTTTCGAGAATAGCGTAGGAGGAGATTTGAGGGTTGTCGAATTTTTGTTTACAACAGATGTTTTTGGCGCTGTTTTGGGTGAGTTTGGTGTAGGAAGTTTGGAGGTCGTTGAGTTGTTGTTGTAGTTTTGTTATTTCTTCTTTATTATCTTGCTGTTGGAGTGTGCATTTTTCTTGGGTTTGTTGTGTTTTTTCTGTGGTTTGTTGCTGCAGTGTTGCTATCTGTTCGTTTTTGAGTTCGATTTTTTGTTTGAGTTCGTCGTCTTTTGCTTGTAATTTTTGATTGGATAGAGAGGTTTGTTGTTCGAGCTGCTGCTGAATTGTTTTGAGCTCGAGTTCGTGTGTTTTTGTATTGAGTTCAAGTTCTTTTGCTGCGATCTTTTGCGTGATTTGGCAGTCGATTAGTTGCTGGATGGTTTGTTTGAGATTTGTTTGTAGTTGTTGACTTTGTGTTTGTTGGTAGGTGAGGTTGGTTTTAGAGGAGTGGAGTTCTTGGTTGATGTCTTGAAGATTTTTGGTGTAGGTTTGTAGATCGGTGTTACTGTCTTGGATGTCTTGGTAGATGCTATATCCCAAATAGCTTGGACGAAGGACAAAGATGAAGAGGATTGCGATAACGCTGATTAGTCCAAGAGCGGGAATGAGGAGGTTCTTTTTTTTTTCTTTTCTGCCATAGATTGGTTCGTACATAGAATTGTGGTTTTTTCTGTAGTTTTTATAGGTTGCGGAAGTTTATGGAATTTTTTGATTGATGTGCGAAAAGTTAATTAATAGGGAGGGTTTTTCTTTTTTTATGATTATTACGATTTCAGGAAGTCCGGGGAGTGGAAAGAGTACAATTGCAAAATTATTAGTGAGTAAGTTAGGGTATGAGCGGGTGTATGCAGGGGGGATTATGCGGGATACGGCGCGTGAGAGGGGCTTTTCGCTTGAAGAGTTTATGGAGTATTTGTCTTCTGATGCTGTGCTTGAAAAAGAGATTGATTATAAAGTTCGTGATAGAGCGTATGCACTTGAACGGGATGGTAAAAATGTTGTTGTGGAGGGGCGAGTGCAGTATCATTTGATCCCGGATTCAGTTAAGATTTATATTAAAGTTGTTCCAAAAGAGGGGGCGAGACGGATTTTGAAGGATTTGCATGATAAGCAAGCAAGTGCGGATCGTAATCAGACGATTGTTGATACGATTGAGGATATGGTTCGGCTTAATAATCAACGTGAAGAGACGGATGCGTTGCGGTATCAGAGCCTTTATGCTATTGATCATCGGGTGGAATCGCAATATGATTTAGTGATTGATACGACTAAACTCAGTGCGGAAAAGGCGGCGGAGAAAGTGTTGAGTTTCATACGGAAAAATCAAGGAAAAGGTTTATAAATATTAATTTGGATGTTGTATTAATTATTATTTGAGGTTGAATTTATGGCAGAAACTATTCAAGTGCATGATTTTGTGGAAGTGGATTATACAGGGAAGTTACCAGATGGGTCGGTGTTTGATACGACGAGTGCGGATGTGGCAAAACAGAGTGGCGTTTTTTCTGAGAAGAGTAGTTATGGTTCGCTTGTTATTTGTGTTGGTGAGCGACAGATTCTTCCTGGTATTGATGCGCAGCTAGTTGGTAAAGAAGTGGGGAAGTCGTATGTGATGAATCTGTCTGCGGAGCAGGCGTTTGGCAAGCGAGATATCAAGAAGATGAAAATTGTGCCTATCAATAATTTTCGTGAGCATAATTTATTGCCGCAACCTGGCTTACAGGTGGATGTGGATGGGGAGATTGGATTTGTAACAAGTGTATCTGGCGGGCGAGTGATTGTGAATTTTAATCATCCACTTGCGGGTAAAGATGTGGTGTATTCTGTATCAGTTAAACGTAAAATTACGGATGTGAAAGAGAAAATTGAGTATTATATCAGTTCGACGTTTCGATTGAAGAGGGAGGCGGTTCATGTGAGTGTGAATGTGGGGGATGGAAAAGCGACGGTTGACGTTCCGTTTATGTTGCCGGCGCAATTCTTTGAGGCGATGAGTAAGCGGCTGCAGGATATTGTGGGGTTGAAAGAAGTTGTGATTGTGGGGAAACAACCAGTGGGACAGAAAGGAACGGGATAGATTTTGAAAGAGTTTCTCTTTTTTTGATTTTGTTTATGGATTACTATACCTCCATTTTACAGTGCAATAATCTTTATAAATAAAAGTTCATTCTTTGATTTGTTTATATATGAGTAGATATGTGAGTAGATGTTAAAAAAAGGTGAGTTTACGTTATGGATAGTTATACTAATACGAATACAAATAATACAACTGATACGCGAAAGAGTAGTTTTGGATCTGGGATTACAATGGGGCCAAGAGCGGATGATTCGTTTCCGACGCAGCGAAAGAATTCGGCTATCGATGAGGAACTTGAGCGGTTAATTGCAAGTCATAAAACTAGAATTCGTGTGGTTGGGTGTGGTGGCGGGGGGAATAATACGATTAATAGGATTTCTGAAGTGGGTATCAAAGGAATTGAGACGATTGCGATGAATACGGATGCGCAGGATTTGTTGTATACGAATGCGGATAAGAAGTTATTATTGGGTAAACAGTTGACGCAGGGATTAGGTGCGGGGTCGAATCCGAAGATTGGTGAGGAAGCGGCGAAGGAAAATGAGGCGGATATTAAGAAGCTGCTTGAAGGAGCGGATATGATTTTTATTACGTGTGGTCTTGGCGGAGGGACGGGGACGGGAAGTGCGCCGTTTGTGGCGTCGGTTGCGCGCAAGATGGGGATGTTAAGTGTGGCTATAGTTACTATGCCGTTTATGATGGAAGGTTCGCATCGCTTTGAGAATGCGATGATTGGGCTTGAGAAACTTGAGCAGGCGGTGAATACGTTGATTGTGATTCCAAATGAGAAACTGCTTGAACTTGCGCCACATTTGCCATTGCAGACGGCGTTTAAAGTGGCGGATGAGATTTTAACGAATGCGGTGAAGGGGATTGCGGAGTTAGTTACGAGAGCGGGGTTGGTTAATTTGGATTTTGCAGATGTGAAGACGATTATGAGTGAAGGTGGCGTGGCGATGATTGGGGTTGGTGAGAGCGATCATTCGGAAAAAAGAGCTGAAGAATCAGTTGAGCGGGCGCTTGGGAATCCGTTAATTGATGTGGATATTGGAAATGCGACGGGAGCTCTGATTAATATTTCTGGTGGGGAGAATTTGACGCTTGAGGAGTCGCGCAAGATTGTTGAGACGGTTGGGAATCGATTAGATCCGAAAGCAAAAATTATTTGGGGAGCGCAGATTTACAAGGATTTAGAGAAGACGGTGCGAACGATGGTGATTATTACGGGTGTACATTCCGATCAGATATTTGGGGAAGGGAATTCAATTACGTCGGGGAAGAAGAAGGCGATTGAGCAGGAGCTCGGGATTGATTTTATGAGTTAGAGTTTTGTTGTTTATTTTTATGAGTTGAGGAGATTTAAGAGATCTTTGGTTTTGTAGATTTTTACTGTGGTTTGTTGTTCGAAATGTTTGTCTTCTGACCAAATGGAGGCGTTGGTTGCAAGGGCAGCGGCGATGAATGGTGTATCGTCTGGGTCAATATGATCCATAATTGCTTTTGCTTGGGCCATGTGTTCTTGAGTAATCGTGTCATTGATCATTGTACATCTTTCTTGGATTTGTATCAGAATTTTATAAAGTTCTGCTTCTGTATTTTTTGTTTTTTCGATGAGTTCTTCTTTATGTTCTTCAATTTCTTGTTCAGTATATGGAATAAGAATAAACTCCGCAGGATAATGAAATAAAATTTGTCGCGATACTGAATTTGAAATTAGGGCAGCAATTATCCTATTGGTGTCAACAATAATTCTCATGCGAAGCGTTTACGTATATTATGTTTGATAGAGTGGCCGATGCGTTCAGCGTCTTCTTCTGTTAAAGTACTTTTTTTGAGCATCTTATCTAACAAATGAAGTTCCTGCACTTTTTTTTCAAAGGCTTTTCGGGCAATTTCACTCCATTTTATTTCGGTGTGGTGTTTTATTTCTTGATGTAGTTTTTCGGGTATGGAAAAAGTCATGTTGGGCATATTGTATCACCTCTGTGTATGCTGTGGGAACACATATTTAAAGTTTGTGGTTGAGAAAGTTGAATTTGTTATTTTTATCTATGTTTTGGTTATTTTTTTGTAATCGTAAGTATTATATACTTTGGTTTTTTAGTTTGTCTTGGTGATGTTATAAAATGGTATTATTAGCAAAAGTGTCGGATAAGGATTTAGTTGAAGTTTTGGTTGCGTTGCAACAGGCGCAAAGTCTGCGGAAAAATATAGGACGTGATCCTTTAGTTGTTCATGAGGGTACGGATCGATTGACGGGTCGAGCGAATCGAAGTCAGAGTGAATTGATTGAAAAGAGGTTAGCTCAGATTAATGCGGATCTTGCGTTACAGTTAGAAGCTGCGGCAAAGATTTTGAAAAAGAAATAGATTTTAATTATTTTTTAATTTAATTTTATTCTTTTACTACTATTCTTCTTCCATTATTTGCAGTGTCTAATTCGTAGGTTTGGTTGTTGAAGCGTGCGATTTTGATTTGTTGTGGGGAGTTGTCTAGTAGATCTCTTTGTACGGTTTCGGGTGTGCCTTGTTGATAGATTTCATCGAATACTTGCCAGGGGGTGAGTTGTGATTTGTGGTTGAGGATGTCGATGAGATTGCTTACGGGTTGCCAGTTGCCTTCACGTTGTTGATGGTTGATGATAATTACAGGGGTGTAGGGATCTGTTTGAGGCATAGTCATGCCATCTCCCAAATCGCCGATCATAATGTTTCTAAGATGTTGGTGGTGTTGCGGGTCAAGATAGTGGCGGACGAGATGGAGGTCTTTTCCGATTAGATCTTTATTATATGGATTTTGGTAGAGTGTTGAAGGATCAAAAGGTTGTTGGGTTTGTTTGTGAAGCAGTTGGTCAAGATATTCTGTTATTTCATTCATTTTGTTGCGATATTGGGTTTGTTTTTCTTTGTTAGTTTCGTTCCATGCAAGATTCCGTTGTTCTGTTCTTTGTTGTTCTAATTGGCGTACTTCTGCTTGTGGAAGAGTTTGTGAGCGGGGTTGGTAGTCTATTTCTAGTTCTCTTACATTATTTTCTGAATCAATATAAATTTGAATATATCTTGAAGATACTTTTTGATTTTGATAGTGTTCTTTGCCAATGTAGCGATGAATGTATTGGTCTATTGGTTGCAGATGTTGTTTTGCGGCTGTGGTTATGGCTGAGGTGACGATAACGATTTTTTGTTGGTTGTTTTGTTGCTGTTGTAAAAATTGAGGGACGGCGGGGTAGATGCCGGTGTCGTTCCAGAATTCGCCAAGTGTTTCGTCTTTGTCAAAGAGGAGGTAGTTGAGGTTGGTTGAATGTGTCATGTGGTGGATTTGTGGTAGCTGGTTTATATTTCTTTTTCTGGGAAAATTAATTCTACATGTCGAGCTTGTATTCTCATGTAATCTAGGAGTTGGGTATGTTTGTAATCAAATATTTTTTGTTCTAATTGGGTGTCTGAAATACGTGTGATTCTGTCCAGAAAATAATCAATTGTTCGATAGTCTGGGTCATCAGGGTTATTGTTGAGGTATTGTGTTATAAGTTCTTGTGCATGATGTTTTTGGGGTGGGGTGAGCAGATTAGATTCTATGTTTCTTTTTGAGGTGTAGTTGAAGCATGTATATTTATTGGTTTGAAAGTCAAAGAGATATTTTAATGGGTCTGCGTTTATGATGAGGAGGGAGCGGTCTTCATCTACGGTGATGGTTGGGAGTTGTTGCGGTGGCATGGTGGTTTTAGATAGTTTTACGCATCATTAGGGGTGCATTGTAATTGTGCGGCCGAGGTAGCGGTCTTTTTCGAGTGTGCAGGAGAATTGTTGCTGGATGAATGGATTATCTTGCATTTGGTCATAGAGTTCATCAAATATTTTCCATGGTTCTTGTTGTGGATCTTGGAATAAATAGTCTATAAGCGCAGATACGGGTTGCCATTCGCCGTCGCGTTGGCGATCGCTGATGATGATAAGAGGGGTGAAGGGGTCGCTGACGGCGGCGTATTCGTCATTGCTGTCGCCGATCATGACGGTGCGAAGGTGGTTATAGTTTTTTGGGTCGAGATATCTGCGGGCGAGATGAAGGTCTTTGAAGACGTAGTGTGGAGCATAGGGATTTTCGTAGAGGATGTGGGGTTTGTCTGTTTTGATTGTTTCGATGATTTCGCCGCTGACGTTGATGTAGAAGTCTTTGATGTTGGTGCCTTGTTTGTCTTGGCAGCGGAAGTGTTCGCGGCAGATGCTGGCGTGGAGGATGTCTGCGAGGGGGAGGAGATTTTCTGCGGTGTGTTTAACAGGTGCGTAGGTGGCGATGACGAGTTTACGGTCTAATTGATGTTGTTGTTTAAGAAAATGTATGACGTCAGGAAAGAAGCCGGGGTGGGGGAAGTTGCCTAATGTGTCATCTTTGTCGAGCAGGAGGTAGTTTTGGGGAGTGGGGGTTGTCATGTTATTTTTGTATTTGTGTTTTGAATTGTTCTAATCGTTGTCCTGGGTTTGCGGAGGGGTTGAGTAATTCTTCGCGCAATTGCGGTGGGATATTGTAATTTTCGATTTTTATTTTTGGTTCGCCCATTAATGGATTGAGGGCTCTGCAGAAAAAGTCGTAGCCGAAACGGAAGGATTGGATGCCTACACAATCAAAATCATCTTGTGTGTTAAATGGCGGTTGTTGGCGATAGTCTGGACGGCATTCTATATAAAGAGGTTGATTTGTTCTTGCTGGTGTTGTGAGGGGGTACATCTCAATACGATACGCTGCCCAAGCAGGTGGTATTTTTGGCGGGATGTAATCAGTTGGGATTTCACGATGAATTTTGAGGAGTTCTGCCATTTCTGTTGTATCTCTATAGGGTATGCGGAAACAAAGTTGATCATTTTCAAATGATTCAGAATCTGTACTTTTTAATCTGTCTTGTTGGGCTTCTGTTAAGAGTTCAATGGCATTTTCTAGGTGAACTCTGCCCCAATTTTCATCTGGGGATTTTGGAGTGAGGTGTTCTATGAGTGCGCTGAGTATTTGGTCTTTACTTGCGGATGTTTGGTATGTAAATATTGCTTTTGACATGTTTATTTTCTCTTATTTTTTATGGCTTTTTTATTCCATCAATCTTTGTGTTCATCATTGGTTCAAATGCTTTGATGTACTTTGAAAACTCTTTATCTAATTCATTAGGAAATATTTTTTCTAGTAGATAGGTGTCAGGAAATAAACCGCTTTTTTGTTTTTGGTATTTTCTTTCTTCTTCTACTTTTTGTTGAAGTGTACTATCTGGCACTTTCTCTGCTTCGGTTACTAATCTTTCTATTGTAGGATCTGGATTTGTGGTGAGATATTCTCTTGTCAGTGCACAAAATTTTCTTCGTTCATCTGGGGTCATACTACGTGATTTTTTACCACCGTAAATAGCTACGTCTAATAACTGTTTTTCACTATCAAACATGTATCTAATTCTATTATCATTTACTCCAAAGCCAGTTTCCTTTGAATATGTTTCTGGTTTAGAATCGGCATATTCGTTTACTCTTTCTTTAATTTTTATAATTGGTACATTTAATCTATATGCAGCATATCGTATTTGGCTGGTGGATTCTGGATCTACTTCTTCTCCATCTGGAAATATTTTGATGAATACCCCAACTATTTCTACTTTTTGTCCTGTACGTCCTGTCCCGGCAAGAACTATTTCGTTATAGGATTTAGGGCTACTATGTGCAAGAACGGTGTTGGGGTTTGCGATGCCGTTTGTATCTCTTTTCTGATATAATGTATTTGTGGTTTGTGCTCCTCTCATAAAATCAGTGCCACAATCTTCTGCGCAGGTTTTAAGAATATTATCCACAGGAACTCTTAAAATATATCCTACGGCACGCCATGTATCAGTATGGTCTTGGTCAATAAGAGAGGTGGAAATTACTCTTTTCTCTGTTATTTTTTCTGGATTTGTTAAGAGATCAATATCATTAATTTCTATACTATCATCAAGCATTTTATCTTTAAGTACAGCTAGTTTTTGAATTAAATTATCTCCACTTGTTGAATCAGATACGGCATGTACGAGATAGCGGAATTGTTGGTTGTTGTGTTGAGCGGGATCTGTTAGTGATGTTTCCCAGCTGGAGAGATCTGTGTCTGATGGTACTTTTCCAGGATCAAATTGTTCATATTCTAATTCATTTCTATCAAATTTAAGATCTTTAATGAGTGCTTCTAAATCTTTTGGATCAATCATTGTATTTCCTCCAACATTTTTTTTGTGGCTAACTCAATGAAATGACTTTTATTGCGATAGAAGCCGGTTAATACTTTGGCTTGGACTTCGTCTAGAGTAGATTTGCTAATTGAGATGGATATTTTGGTTTTGTTCATACTAAGTAGCTTAAAGTATGACTTATTTATAAATCTTTTGGTTATTTTGTTACTTTATAGTAGTATTATAGGAAAGTTTAAAATGGAGGGTAGGTTTTTGATGGCTACAAATTACTATTATTTTTAGAAGTATGCTGCGGATGTTCTTGTTGGTTCTTTAAATTGGGGGTTGCTAGAATAAACTGGTTGTGAGGGTGAGGGTTTTGGTTGTTCTTTGGGAAAAGCCAGGTCTAAAAATTGAGCAATAGATGGTTCACCGATGTAGGTTGCGATACTACGAATGGCATCTAGGCTTGCTTCTCTTTCCTCTCGATAGGTTAGGCAGTTTTCACTGGTTGCTTGTTGGGCTAGTTGTGGAATAATTGATTGCAGGTACTCTTTTTCTACAGTTACTATTTTGTTTAACGCAGGGTTTGTGCTTAGATCGTATTGCATATATACTGCGGCATAGGCAAGTGTTTCTAGTGTTTTGGGGTTATTTTCTGTTATTTTTTCTTGCAGGAATTCTTGGTCATCTAGGACACTGAGGTATTTTGAATCATATTCTTCTCTTAGTTGGGCGCTTCTTGTGAAGTTTCTAGATCCTATATTTTTTCTTTTGCCTTCAAACTCTGGTTCAAATACGAGTGTAAAATATTGCTGGGTGCTCATGCTTTTGGGTCCAAGGGTTTCGGCGGTCCATCTTTGATCCCAATTTTCTTGGTTTCTTTTAGTTCTGTCTGTTTCTTGGGCTTTGGCAAGCATTGCTTCGGCTTGGATTCGAATTTGAGCGGGGAGAACTTTTATTGCGTATGGAATATTGCTGCTGGTTATTGTTTCAAGTGGGATCTGACCACGATATGCTTGAAATAAGCGTTGGGGGACGTTGATGTCGGGACGGTGTTCATGGACGTAGGCGATGTCTTGCCATTTTCCATCTGCGATGTATTGTTTGAGTACGGGAATAAAATTCTCTGCAGGAGTTGTGATGGGTTTATATTCTTCGTTTTCAGAGAATTTGACAACGATGCGGGCTTTTTCTAATTCTTTTTCTAAACTAATAACTTTTGTAGCATTGTTTTCAGCCATGAGTACATTTAACGCTGCATATATATCCATTAAAGGGATGTGTGTTATTTTTGGTACTGCTCTGTAGATTAAACCAAATATTGGATCATACTGTTTTGTTGGCTGTTCTTTTGGTGTTGGTGTTGAGCAATATTCTGCATGCCACTCTTGTGCGAGTGCGTATAATTCTCCGGCACGTTCGAGGTGGGCATTTTGTAGTGCTATTTGGGCTAGTTGTAGTGCTTTTACTTTATCGAATTCGCCAAGGCGTTGCCATTCTTTTTGTGCGGCTAGGGTATCTTTGTTAGTGGCAGCTCCTTGTGCACGTGAACGTGCTTTTGTTTTGATCTGTTGTGAATGAGGGATTCCGGTTTTTAGGATTAGATCCCATCCTCGATCAAACTGATGAGTTTCGTATCTATCTTCAATTTTATTAACGCAATAGTATTCACCGATGGTTGCAATTGCTTCAAGGGATTGTTGATGATTTCTTTGTATCTCTAATAGTTCTACTCCGTTTTCTTGTGTTGTATTTGGGGCGGGAATTACTGCAATATTACTCATATACGTTAGGACTAATTTAGCTACTGCTTCTATGTTATCTTTTTTTATTCTTAGTTGGTCATTCACTTCTTCTGTTGTATCTGTTGGTGTTTCTAATTGTTGTATCTCACTTATGACTTTTTTTGCAAGTGTGACTGAGGTACTAAAGTACATTTCTTGTTCTTTTTTTGCTCGTTGATCTTTTGTTGTTAGGGCAACTTGTTGCAGTGTGTATCTAATTTTTTCTGTTACTATTTCTTCAAAGCTGTATGAATCAAATCTTCCTCTTTCATCTAATTCATTGAGCATTATGTTGAGCGTTTTATCTAGTGCTTTTCCATATACTTGTTCTTTTTCTTTTTTGTATGCTATCTCTTCTTTTCTTCCAGAATCAACTGGTGCGGGGTTGAGTTGTTCAAGGATATTTTTTAATTTTGAGCTGTTGCTTTTTTGTTGGTTTAGGGTAGTTTCAAGCATGGTTTCGAGATTTTCGCCTAACGCAACAGTGAGGCCGATGAGATCGTTGATGTTAGTACGTTCGTTGCGCAAGGCATAATGCAAGGCGAGTTGGGTGTAGGTTTTTGGTTCAATGATAACTATACCGTCTCTTGTGGTTGGTGTCTCGTAATCATAGGTGTTTGTGTTCATATCTATTACTGAGAGAAAGTGTTTGAGGTTACGTGAGGGAGTTTCAAAGTTTTTGGAGGGGGGGTCCTGAAAATTAGGATAACGAAATTCGAATTGATGTGCTTCAAAGAATTCACGAAAACTTAATTTGCGATGGCCTTGGGCGATAGCTCTTTCAAAGTAGGATAGAGGTGTTTGATAATCCTTTGTTCCGTGTACTGCATCTAACATTTCTTTTGCGGTTTGAACAAGTAGTTGGGGGGTGAGTGTTTCTCCGGCTTTGGCGAGATAGAGTTCTGCTTTTTCTACTGATCCATTGTGGAGTGCTTGTTTAGCGATGGTCTGAGCTACTTGAGCGGGCATATTGTTGCCATAGGCGGTAATAAAGAATTTATCACGATCATAACCCATATCTTTACTTGCGTCGAAGAGGGCGGTGACTTTGTCATGTGGAATATTTTCAATTGTGCCATATGCTTTGGTGTATAGTTTTTGTGCGATAGCGGCTTCGCCACCATGTCTTTTTATTTGTTGGGTAAGTTGTTCATCTGCGATGCGTATGAGTTGGCGGTTGAATTGTGTATCTTGTTCGTCTTGAGTTGGGATAATGCCTTGTGCTTGGTAGATGCGTTTGGCAAGATCATATTCTCTTTGTAAGATTGCGTTGTCTGCAACGGCGCGCATGTTTTGTCGATGGATTTGCTGCCCTCTTTTCCCGCCTGATTCTTTACGTTGTTGTGCACTTTGTTCAAAGAGCATGATGCTACGGGTAATGGCATCTTCTGCGTTATATGATTGAAAGTTTTGTGTCAGGAGGGTTTTTGCGTCTTGATCTCGTTGAGCAGGGGTGAGTGGCAGCGATTGTAATAATTTTGTATAACTTGGGATATGGGTTGTTTTTGCTTGAAAGAGCGCGAATTGATGTTTCCAAGCAATTGCTTCTGCTTTGGGGAGTACATTATCAAGGAATGCGAGGTGTTCTAATGATTCTTTATCGTGTTGTTTTTTTCCCTCTTGGATGGCGGAAATTTCACGAGCTTCATCTAGCAGATCATACACATGGCGTTCTTTGTTTGTATCGTTATATTTATATTTTAGTTGTGTGTCATCTATTTCTTGTTTTACTTTTTGTGCTTGCGTGATTTTTTCTTTGATGAGGCGATCAAATAAATGCGCTTGTTTTATTTTTGCGGCAGGTGGTTGAATTTGTGGTGAAGTTTTGAGAACATATTTTTGGTCTGATGATACGGTTGTTGATGATGGGGGGGTATCATTAGGTGTGGTTGTGGGGGTTTGCGCTTGTTGTTCTAATTGATAGAGATGTTTGAGTTGTTGCTCGAATAGATATGCTTGAGATCTATCTTGTTGTTGGTTTTGGAGAAGTTGGAATAAGAGGTCGGTTTCAATTGGTACTCCGGCTTGAAACAGTGCGGCGGCGAGTGGGAAAGTTGGGCGTTTATCATCATAATGGGGTTCTCTTACTATTTCTTCGAGGACTTGTTTTGTTCCTTGCAATATGGTTTCTTGTTGTTTTGCAGGAATTGAGGTAAGATCGATTGGTTGAGTAGGAGAATTTTGGAGTTGGTGATAGAGAAGTTTTCCTAGGTTTAGAAGGGTGGTGTCATCTAGAGGTACTGCAGATGTTGTAGATTGTTGTGTGTCCACCATTTTTAATCTTAAATGTGCTTTCTATTTATAAATCTTTTGGTTATTTTGTTACTTTGTAGTAGTATGGTGGAAAGGTTTAAAATGGAGATGGGTTTTTGAGGTATACAAATGGCAAAAGTTCAGATTGGACGCAATTATCTTATACTACGAGATCAATTACGAGAGGAGATTCGCCGAGGGGAGTTGCGAGGGTTAGAAAGAATTGCAGAGGATCATGCGTGTTTTTGCTGCGCACGACGAATTGAAGGGAGAATGTATAAAGTTGAGCGGGAGATAGTGCAAGAAACAGTGCAAGAAACAGAGCGATATTTTTTACATCCAAAGTGTTATGAGGATGCACGGGTGTTGGAGTATAGAGAGGGGATGGTTGTGCAGTGATTTCTCGTTTCTTAGGCAAACTTTTATAAATAAACCTCTCTATTTTTGGATGTATATGCTGTATAGACTTTTGAGTGTTGTGCAGTATACTGAAGAATGGAAAATACTATGATTTCAAACCCTACGTCACGCAATGTATCGTATCGTCACACGGTTGCAGCGATTGTGTACAAAGATGACCCGGTATTAGATCGACGAATGTATTTAGCAGTGCAAAAACCACAGTGGGATAAAAATGAATGGAGTGTGGTGCAGGGCGGACTTGAGGAACATGGGGGAGAGGAGCATGTGGCATTAGATTTAGAGTTGAGTGAGGAATTAGGGACTAAAAAATTTGGGGTGCCAAAGGAAATGCCTCAATATTTCTATCGTCAATTTACGGGGAGAACAAAAGGAAGATATCCTGAGCGGTCTGGCTATATTGGTAAGAAGATAAAATATTTTCATGTGGAGTATAAAGGTTTAGAAGGCGAGATTATGTTAGGTGCGGAGTTAAGTTCGTTTCGCTGGATGCCGCGTGATGAATTTTTGTCGAGTGTGAAGTATGTGAATGAGTTGCAGAAGGTGTTGGATCATATGGAAGGGATACCGGTGAAAACTGAAGTAGTTGGATTAGAGAGACGAGTGAAAAGGCAGATGGTTGCTGTAGTGTAGAAGAGATTTCTAAATATATTTTTAAGCAAAATGTGTGAGAAGATTAAATAAGAGAATTATTAAAATAAAAAAATCTAACTTCTCTTAAATTCTGTATATTTGCATCTGCCGCAGACGTGACGGTTACTATGTGATGCCATAAAGACGCCGGAGCCACACTTTGGACAGGATTTGTTTTTGCGCTGGATTTTATCGCCGGTAATTGTATATAATGCGGATTGTTTTTTACCCGCTTTTTTTGCTTTGCCGCCAGCAGGTTTTTTTGCAGCAGGTTTGTTAGGAGCAGCCATTGTGTTTTTTACCTCAATTTTTTAATTTCTGTTTTATTTATTTATTATTATGTTAGTATAATCTATTATTTATGCAGCTTTCTTTGCGGCTTCTTCAAGTCGTTTACGCATGTGACCGTTGACGCTTTCAATACGTTGTCTGGTTTCGGGTTTGTCATAGATGACGGCGTTGACGATTGCTTCTCTATGGCTAAATATGGTATGGATGTGTTTGATGACGATTAAGGAAAGGTCGGCGTGCATTTGTTTTCCAACGGCTTCTAGGATATCTTTGTTACTTGGGGTGGCGTTTTCAAATGAGATGGTGCCTTTGATTTCGTGGCGGTTCAATAAGATGTTTTCTTTTTTTTCGTTAATGGTTAATTGCATGATTTTTTCCCTCAATTTATTTTCTCTTTTTTTAATATTATAGTAATTGTGAATTATTATCAAACATTTGTTCACAATTACTAATAAGCAAATGTGTAAAATAATATTCGAATATTTGACACATTAGCTATATAATTTTTATTTGACTTTAATGGCGTATTCGCCTTTTAGTTTGATGCCGATCTTTTGGGCGATCATGGAATTTTCTGCGTCGGTAATTAAGATTCGGCCTTGCCAGCTGTTGCTAAAGCTTGAAATGCCACATTGCGGGCAGCTTTCTGTTTCAACAAATAATTTGCAGCGTTTGCATACTTTCTTTTTTGCCATGGGATTTTATGTTTTAATTTATTTTTTTAAATGTGTATTTAAATTATTATTTATTCTTTTGATTTTTTCTTTGGTTTTTCTGCTTTTTCTTCTTTTTCTGCAGGAGCTTCTTTTGGTTGTGCGTCTTCGGCGAGCCATTCTGTTCGTCCGAGGCCTTCTTGACGCATGGTCAACCCAATTTTTGGATTATTTGGGTCTTTGTAGCTCACTGCAATGATTCGAGCGCGGCAACAATCACCTACTTTGATTGAGCGATTTGATTTTTTACCGGATAATACTTTTTCTTTACTAAATGAGACAAAGTCGTCCATACTTTGGGAGATATGAACCATGCCTTCAACGCCACCAATATCTAAGAATGCGCCAAAGTCAGTAATATCTCGAACTTTTCCATAGACGATTTCGTTTAATTCTGGTTTGAATGTGAGAAGGTCAAATTCGGCTTCGTAATAGCCTGCGCCGTCGCCGGGGATGATGACGCCTTCATTGACTTTTGTTACATTGACGATGTTTAAAACGAAGCCAATTTCTTTAGAAATGTAATTTTCAAAGCTGGATTTGATGTTTTTAAGCACAGCTTCTTTGGTTGTTAGGTTAAACATGCTTGGCGGCACGCGGATATAATCTTTGATTTTGACGGTGTAGAACATTTTAATGTAGTTTTTGAGTGAGTGTTTATAAAGCTTTCTATGGGAATGGTTTGCTGGCGGGTGGTTGTGGGAAAGCAGAATATTTATAAACAAATACAGTTTAATAAAAATCATGGAGTTGAGAGAGTTAAAGAGAGAAGTGGAGATGTTGCCGGATATTCGAAAGTCTGTGAAAGGGTTGCATGATTCTTGGTTTAAGCATATCAATGGTAGTGCGGTTTCCCAATATAAAGTGTTTGATTCGCTGCCAAATGATGCAAAAAAACAAGTAGGTGTGCGGGTTGCGTTGTTGCAGGAATCGTTGAGAGGAATGGATGCAGGGTATGTTATTTCTGAGAAGCTGCGGTCGCATGCGCGGTGTTTAATGGATTTGAAGCTGACGCATTTTAATGGTGATAGAACAAAAGCAAAGGTGCTGATGAATACGTTATTGAAAGATGAGTATTTTAGTGTGCCTAAAGTGATTGGGGAAATTAAAACTTTTGAGAATCATGTGCAGCGGTTTTCTGATACGTATCATGAGGTAAATGAATTGATGCAGCGAAGGTTATCATTAGAAGAAGCGTTATTTTTGATGGATTTACCTCATAAATTATATCTCGCGACGCTGCTTAAGACGACGCAGAAGCAGCGGATATTGGTTCGTGATTTATCACGGCAGTTAGTTGGGATCAGTAAAGAGCATTCATTGCTTAAGACACCGCATAAGTAGGTTGTGGTCGTTAAATGTAGATTATAAATAGAAATAAAAGAGGATAATAATGATTGATGTTTCGTTTATTATTGGTTTAGTTGGGATGTTATGTATTTTAGTTGCATTTGTGTTAGATGAATTTTGGAAGAAGTTTAATCAGGAGACAGTGCAGTATAATGTGTTGAATATTATTGGTGCGGGGATGCTTGTGTATTATGGGTTTGTGATTTCGGGGTGGCCGTTTGTCGTGCTTAATGTAGTGTGGTGTGTGGCGGCGTGTGTGAAGTTGGGGAGGGTTGTTTTGAAGAAAGGGAAGCGAAGGTAGATTGTGATGATTAATCCTTTTGTAGTTTTTTCTGTACTTCTTCTTGAATCATTTTGATATATAGTCTTGCTTGAATTTCAATACTATTCCAGTCATTGTAGCTGGCTTTTTGCCCATAATAATTAATGCCGTTGCGTTTGGTTCTGATTTTTTCAAAGAAGTTCCAATCTATTTCTAATTCAGGATGTTTTTCACAGAGATAGGCAAATAGACAAATATGGTTTAAAGAGGTGATTTTGTCAAAGCGTAGATAGGAGTCAACAATCTTATGAAGAGCGTCGTAGTAGAGGGAATAGACGTTATTCCAGAGAATGCTTTTTCTATCTAAACCGATTTTTAGTTTTTCCGCGGCTTGTTGATCTCCCTCTGAAAGTTCAAGTAATGAGATGATTTGGTCTGTATCAATTTCTGTTTGCGGTAGTATGCTGCCTTTGAGTTCACATTTTGTAAGTGCATCTTTTGATGTTCTATACTGTTCCATGTATTTTCACCTCAATAAAATCAAGATTGCCTTTGAGCAGGTTGCCTTTGATTATATTTTTTAAGAGACCAGAAGGGAGTTGTTGGAGGGATTCTCTGTTTGGATAGGAAAATATTTGGATGTCTCGGCCTAAAGAAATTTCGTATTTTCCAATGTTAATGTTTTTTGCTTGGGGGTAGATGAACAGATCAATATCACTTTCACTATGCCAATCAGATCTGGTCATACTGCCAAAGAGGATGATGGTTTGGGTGTCTTCTATTTGTTGCAGATAGGTAAAGAGGCCACTGTCTTGGAGGGATTGCAAAGCGAAGAAGCGTTTTCGTGTTTGGTAATTTGGGTGTTGGTAATTCGCAAGGTAATAGGGCATTTTTTTGCGGGGTTTTATTCTGTGAATGAGATGTTGTTTTTTGAAGAGATTGAGCCAATATAAGACTTGTTTACGATTGAGGTTGATAGTTTTGCAGATTTCATCGAAGTGCCATGGTTTAGTTGGTTCGTTGAAGAAGAGTTCTAGGATAGATTCTTTTTTACTTTTCATAATAGTAGGGGTAAGGACTACTATTATTTAAATGTTTCTATCCTGTGTTTTATTTTTACTATACAGTAGTATTTTAATGGGAAATGTTTTTAAATAGGGGATAAATATTAACTACGATGGGTTTAACTGATATTATTTTAGCTGCAGATGATGCGATTCTGAATAAGTTTCAATCTGTTACAGATACAGCTGCGAAGTATGGGTATACAAAATATGATTTAGCGGTGATGTGTCAGAAGACGGCGGGAGTGAGTATCTTTGGGAGTTTTAGTTATGGTGTTTGTGAATATGTTTTGACCTCAGATTATGCTAATGCGAGTATTGCTGCTCTTTTTTCATTTTTGGGGATTACAATATATTATGAGTCTAAAGAGTACAGAAACAAAGAAGAGCAAGAATTGCGCCAGATTACTTTAGAAATTCTGGCTGTTCCTGAGCAAGATAGAAGGCGTTTGTTTGCTGGTGTTGTGGGGACAGTTATGTTGGGATATGCTTTGAACTATGCGTTAGGTGGGGTGAGTTATTCTGAGAAGGAATTACAAGTTATGGGAGCGTCGGAGCGAAATATATTGGGAGCTTTATACGATGGTCTTTATTCGATAGGTGCTTACAGTTTGGCAAGTGCGAAATATTTTGCAGGAACAACTATGGTTCCGCCGAAAACAAAGAAGTTACATCAACGGTTGTATGAGAAAGTGAAGTCGCTTGTGTCTGCGCCGGTGTTAGAGGGGAAAAAAGTTTCGTCTTCGTCTTTCTAAAATAAATCTTTCTTAAAAAAATATTCTTTTTCTTGCATTATTTCTATTACGGATGTAAGAAGTTGGTCGAGTTGAGGGAGGGTTGGGCGTTTATGTGGATTTGGATTGGTCATTGCAGTGTGGAGTTGTTTGAATTCTTGCGGTAATTCGCAGTCGTGATAAATCTCAATGTGGTCGTAGGCTTGTTCTGGTGATTCAAACAGTTTGCCTACAAGCAGATGTTCGATGTTTTTTCCAAGCGTGTACATGTCGGATGCGGGGAGATAGATGTTTTCTTTATTTTCGGGGGCGTACCACCATGATCTTTTGTCTTGGCAGGGTTTGATTTTGCAGATGCTGGGAAGCGGGTCGAGTACTTTGAGAAGGTTGTCTTTGATGCCGATATTTTTGGTGCGTAAATCGCCATGGATCTGATCTTTGGCGGCGAGTTCTTGGAGGATGGCGCTTATTTGAGTGAGATAGAGTTCGATTATGGGTTGAGTTATTCCACGGGTCGTTACTTTTTGGGCGAGAGTTTCGGGGAGAAGTTCCATCACAAGATAGGGATTGATATTGTTTACACTGTGATCAAGATATTGTGTAAAATTTGGATGTTGATGAGATTTGAGGAAGGCGGCTTCTTCGATAATTAGATTATTACGAAGTTGGGCGTTACCTTCGAGAAGAATGAATTTGAGGGCTACGGGTTGGTCTAGATCGTTACTATTATATCCGAGATAGACGCCGCTGTATTGACCGGATCCAAGACGCTCTCGGGGGATATAGGTTTGACCGTGTGCAGATTGTGGTGTGAAGAGACCTTCGAACATAATGTTGTATAAGTATATACTGTATATATAATGATTGTGGTTGAAAAAGAAAAGTTGGGGTGTTGTGGTTATTTTTGAGGTTTATTTCATCTTCTTTTTTCCATATTCACAGTATTTTATAATCGAACATCTGTTGCAGGAGGGGTTGATGGGTTTGCAGATGGATTGACCGTGGCCGACGAATAGACGATTGATGTTGATCCATTGGTCTTTGGGAACGAGTTGTTGGAGTTGGATTTCGGTTTGCTGTGGGGTTTTTGTTTTTGTCCAGCCGAGGCGCTTTGCGATGCGATGGACATGGATGTCGACAGCTATTGCAGGTTGTTTAAAGACGTAGGCTAAGATGCAGTTGGCGGTTTTTCTGCCGACTCCGGGGAGCGAGGTGAGTTGTTCGAGGGTGGTTGGGATTTGATTGTTATATTTTTCTACGATGATTGCGCTTAACGCTTTTACGTGTTTGGCTTTGGTTCTGTAGAAGCCGATTTTGTAGATGTGTTGCTCTAATTCAGATTGAGGGATGGTTATGAAGTGTTGGGGTGTGGGGTAGGTTTTGAATAATTGTTTGACTATTGGAATGACGGTTGAGTCTTTGGCTCTGGCGCTGAGCAGGGTTGCGATGAGAAGTTGGAAAGGTGTGTAGCCGAGCTGTGAGAGTTCTTCGAGCATGGTTTGCGGGTGATGTTGTTCGAGAAGGGAGAAGATGGTTGAGATTTTCAGGGGAGGAGGGTGCATGAATAGAGTAATTGTCTGTTGGTTTTTATGTGTTTTGATTTAGGTTTATGTTACTACTAAATTGTGATAAAATAAGCGAAAGATTTATAAATCAGGGGAATATTAAAGAGGTTATGGAAATTGCTTATTTAGGGCCGAAAGGAACGTTTAGTTATGTTGCGGCGCAAGAGTATGTACAAAAGCAAGATGTTGGTGCGGTATTACGGCCGTATGCGACGATTGATAGGGTTCTTGATGCGCTTTTATCCGGCGAAGTAGCGAGAGCGGTTGTGCCGGAATCTAATACGCAGTTAGGATTGATTGAAGATTCTCGTCGAGTACGAGAGTTAGATGAATTGGTTACAATTGATGAAGTGGAAGTTAGTGTTGAGATGGCGTTAGGCGGATTTGGTGATGGTGGGAATATTGGAGTTGTGTATTCCAAAGATCGAGCGCTTGAGCAGTGTACGAATTATCTAGAACGTTTATTTGGGGTTGAACGTCGTGATTTAGCGGTATCGGACTATGTGAAATTATTGGCATCGCAAGGTAAAGTTGAGTTGATGGATAGTACGACAGCAGGAATGATGGAGATTATGTTGGCAGGATCAGAGAATGCAGCAGCGATTGGTCCGCACGGAGCTTTTGAATTATATGGATTGCAGGTGTATAATTCAAATGTGCATGATGATCCAGATGCAAAAACGAAGTTTGCGGTGGTTGAGAAAAAAATAAAATAATTGTTTTGATGTTCTAATTTCTTTATTTCTTTTTCACTTACGCATATATCAACAGCAACGAAATAGCAATCACTAAAATACTTACTACGACGTTAAAGACGCGATGGTTGTGTAATTTCCATTGGCCTAGGTGGCGGTCGGAATAGGCTGCGCTTTTGGAGCGTTGTTCGAGTTTGATTTTGATGAGGTTCATGACGACGGCTACAGTTACTAATGGCAGCATGAGAATAATAAAATACATGATTATTTTTGGGGTGACAATTGAGGTTACTGCGCCTTCGAGATGAAGGGTTCTGAGCAGTTCGAAATTTTTATGAAGGTTTGTGAAAGCAAATAATGTTGCAATGTAGCCAAAGAGGAAGAACCAGGCGGGATGGGATGCAATTGCTTTGGCTTTTTCTATTTTTAATCGATCTTCACGTTCGAGATTTGCGAAAGGGTCGTTGTTGTAGAGGAAGAATATGCCTATTTTCAGAAGAGCGATTATAATACTAATAATCGAGATTGCGAGGATAAATCCATGCTGGCCAGCAAAGCCGCTGGAGTTATTTGTACCGTATAATAAAAAGGCTGTATATGACGCTATAATAAAGAGGATGCTGCCAAGTATCGTTTTTTTATAGTCGTGAATGGAGATGATACATAATGCAAGGATGATTATGAGGATGAACATGATTGGGCGAAAACTGTCTTTGATTGCTGACGAACGTAATACACTATTGGGAATAACTTGAAGTACATTTTGGGGGTTTTTATCGCCTAAGATTCCTACCATATTTGTGCTCTCAAGCGAAGGGCAGGTGATTTCTTCGTTGTCTTGGATATATTTTTCTAAAAATGTGGCAATTGCTTTTTGGCCGATGAAATAACTGCTGTGAGTAATGACGGCTGGGATGCCTTGGGCATCTTGCGCGATGTTGTAGGCGTTGGCATATGATTCGAATAACGCTTTATTTTGCTGGTTGTGATAGACTTCATAGCTTTTAATCTCTACTTGTGGATATTTTGTGTGCAAATCTTGGATATATTGGTTGGATGATTGGCAACCGGTGCAGTCTTTGCCATAAAAGTAGTAGAGGCAATCGCGCTGGTTAGTGTCTTGTGCGGCTACAAAGGACAGTAATGCGATTATAATAATTATTATAGAACTTATTTGTTTGAACATGATTTCACCTTCTTTTGATTATTTGAGGAGAGAGGGTTTAGTATATAAAGTTTATTGTTGGGGAGTTTTGAGAAAAGTTAGATTTGATTTTTTCTCTTTGTTTTTACTTATTAGTAATTAATATCGGAATGTTTATAAATGGGAATGAATTTTAGAGTAGTAGATGGTACAAATAATCCAATTTCCGACGGATGAGAAGATTCCAGATGAAGAATTTCACCCTAACGATAAGTATGGAATTCTTGTAGTAGGTAAAAATTTATATACTGGATTTACAGCTAATGTTCCTTATTCAAGATGGAGTCCATCTGTTTCTGGCAATCGGAACATTTATGACTGGGAATTATTGATGACTGGAAGGGTGGATTTTGGAGAAAGATCCCCACTAAATGTACTTGATGATATTGTCGGTCATCGTAAAGATGAACAAGGGATAGATAGAATTTTTAGAACTGTACCCAAAGAAATTATTCGTATGCAATTAAACAGGGACATAGTATCATATGAAAGCGGAAAAAATAGCAATGGCGGGTATAAAGAAGTTGCAAAAGTGTGGCCAGGAACGGAAGAAGTTCTGCCTGAATTTGTGACCGCGGTTGAAAGATTTGCTGACTTGAGTGATAGTGATACATTAACAACGATGGTTATTTTTTCTCATGGTGAAAAAGGAGCAATTCAAATGGGAAGTTCTTGGTTAACCTATAAACAAATTCTTGAGAATTTGGATACAATAAAAGGAAAAAAAGCACTTTTCGTGTATGCTTGCCATAGCGGTTCTTTTTTGAAAACTTTAAGACTTCATCCGCAGCGTAGAAATTATGCTGTAATTTCCAGTTGTGAAGCAGATAATTTAAGTCTGAATTGGAATGATAGGGAATTGGATGATTTTTTGTTTAATCATTTTAGTCATGGTCGAAGATATTCTGATTTACAATTAAAACCGATAAATGGGGCAGATCATGACCAGCATCCTCAAATGTTGCGATATTTTGATGTTAAATTAATATAAATAATACTTCTTTCCATTGGTTTTATAAATAATAGATTTTTTTAGGGTTTTATATGATAAATAATTACAAAGGTGATATACTATGGTTACACAATTAACAGATAAGACGTTTAAGACAGATGTATTACAAGCAAAACTTCCGGTGATTGTGGATTTTTGGGCGGATTGGTGCGGACCGTGCAAGATGTTAGCACCGGTGTTTGAGGAAGTGAGCAAGGAGTATGCGGGTAAGTTGAATTTTGCGAAGCTGAATACGGAGCAGTATGGGGAGATTGCGGCGGAGAATGGAGTTACGGGGATTCCTTGTTTGATTGTGTTCAATAAAGGTGAGGAGGCGGATAGGATTGTGGGGTTTATGCCAAAGCCGATGCTGAAGCAGAAGATTGATGAGATTTTGAAAGGGTTGTAATTAGATTTACTTTATAGTAGTTATTGGCAAAATGTTTATAAACTACTGCTTTATTCTGTATTTATTTAATAGGAGGTTTACATTATGGCAATACCAACACCTGCGGATTTAAAAGCTGCAGAAGATCAACAAAGAGAAAAATATGTGAAACGAGTTGAAAGTGATTTAGAAACGCAATTAAAATATGCTTTTAATAAAAATCAAATAAAATCTACTGGCGGGGAAATTGAATATAGAATCTCAAATCCAGATGCACAACAAATTGCTCGAGATTATTTGGCTAATAAAGGGTGGGCTGTTGAATTTACATTTCGAGATGATTCTTCTTGGTCGTCAACTTCAAAAGAAGATAGGGATATTAAAGTACATTATTTGAAACTCACCCCTTTGCAAAAATAAATTTGAATGTGATATAGCGAAAGACATAAATAATTCAAGTCACTGCGTTCGTGAGTTGCCTAACAGCAACTATATAAAATGTTATGTCTTTCGGAATATAGTAAGTGACTTTTGTATAAAATTTTACGTCACTTACTATAGGATATTAAAAATGGCAGAATCAAATATTGTATTGCAACGAAAGGGAAAAGTTGGAAGATTATTCTGGACATGTGTGTTTGGAGTTGGGGGGTATTTTTTGTGGAATGCAGTTGGTTCTGCCGTGTTGCCTACAGAAGAGAGCTGTAAACGTGGAGAGGAGTATCAAGCGTCTTTGCGGGATTCTAGATATCTTATGAAGAAAGTGGGGTTTCGATATACTTTT
>Ga0209542_10003616_pt1 | contig 32854 bp, 32 predicted proteins | sample RifCSPhighO2_01_FD_184028 | JGI IMG/M metagenome (GOLD analysis project Ga0209542, IMG submission 184028) | Soil microbial communities from Rifle, Colorado - Rifle CSP2_plank highO2_0.1 (SPAdes) (version 2) | ecosystem: Environmental > Terrestrial > Deep subsurface > Rock core/Sediment ... | reverse complement strand
AAAGAAGAGTATCGTTGATGTCTTTTGGTTCTATCATATATTCATTTAAATCATCTTCTTCCAATTTATCCGTGAGTGTTTTTGACAATCCCATTAATTTTTCTACGTATGGTCTTGAGGAAGTTGCCGCATTTTGGGCTTTTTTAAGCTTTGATGTTGCAATCATTTGCATTGCCCTGGTTGTTTTTGATACATTTGATGCCGTTTGGATTCTCCTTTTTATTAGAATAGTACTTGCCATAATTATTTAATAAAAATTTTCTTAAATTGATCCGTTGCTTTTCCCATTTTTTTAATAATATCTTCGGTTAATTTTTCTCCTGTTTCTATTGTCTTAATTATGTCAGGATGGTTCCTTTCTACATAGGTATGATATTCCGATTCAAATTTTCTAACAGATTCAACCGCAACATCATCCAAAAATCCGTTCGTGACCGCCCAGATGCTTAATACTTGAAGAGATTCCGGTAGTGGTTGATACTGCGGCTGTTTTAAAATTTCTGTCATTCTTTTTCCTCTTTCTAGCTGAGTTAATGTTGCCTGGTCAAGTTCTGAGCCGAATTGAGCAAATACCGCGAGTTCTCGGTATTGTGCAAGTTCAAGCCGCATTTTACCGGCAGCAGATTTTATAGCGGGGGTTTGGGCGGCTCCTCCGACCCTTGATACAGAATTACCTATGTTTATTGCAGGTCTTACACCCCCGTTAAACAAATCCGACTGAAGGTAAATCTGCCCGTCTGTTATAGAGATTATATTTGTGGGGATGTAGGCTGAAATATCATTCGCCTGAGTTTCTACAATCGGAAGAGCGGTAATAGATCCCCCTCCAAATTTCTTATTAAGTTTTACGGCTCGTTCAAGAAGTCTTGAATGTAAATAAAATACATCTCCCGGGTATGCTTCCCGTCCGGCAGGTCTTCTTAGAACCAGAGAAATTTGTCTATATGCCCATGCATGTTTTGATAAATCATCGTAAATTATTAAAACATCTTCCCCTTTTTCCATAAAATATTCGGCAATAGCGACTCCTGCGTAAGGCGCTAAATACTGCAGCGCTGCGGGGTCTGCTGCTGTTGCAGAAACTATAATGGTATAATCCGTTGCTCCCGTTTCCCTTAATTTTCCAATAACTTGAGCAACAGTGCTTTGTTTTTGTCCTATCGCAACATATATGCAGGTAACGGGTTTAAGTTTAGAATTTTTTTTGGGTTTTTGGTTAATTATTGTATCGACTGCGATAGCTGTCTTTCCTAATCCTCTGTCGCCGATAATCAGTTCTCTTTGTCCTCGGCCGATTGGAACAATTGCATCTATTAATTTAATACCAGTCTTCAAGGGGGTATGTACCGGTTCTCTCTGGATAACGCCGGCTGCAATTGTCTCAAGCGGCATAGACTTTCCGGTTTTAATATTGGGTTTTCCATCCAACGGATCCCCTAACGGAGATACAACTCTGCCAATTAATTTTTCCGATCCCGTTATACTCAAAATTTTTCCTGTCGTGTTTACCCTATTTCCTTCTGTTATCTTTTCTCCTGCCTCAAAAAGAATTATAGAAACATAATCTTCATCAAGATTTAGTATCATCCCTTTTTCTCCATTTTCAAATTCTACCTGTTCTCCCATAAAAGCTTGGGATAATCCCGAAGCAATTACAACTCCGTCGCTGTTTTTTTCAACAATCCCAACATTTTTAGTTCTTGCGTTGGAAGAAAACGTCATTAAATTCCTCTCAAGTTCTTTTATAATATCTTCGTTTTTAATCATACGATTGCTTTAGATAAGTGATCATATTACCTAAGAAATCTTTTAGATTGAGCTCATAGATCATGTCGTTATCAATTACTCGCAGTCCCGCAATCAAACTGTAATCTGCTACGTATTTCACTTTTTTGTTAGGAAACATATTTTTAATTTTGCCGGTTATTTTATTCTCAACCTTACCTATAGGGGTAAATACCCAAACAAGGTTTTCATTTTCCAATTTTTTTAAAAACTTTATATATGTTTTTAACTGTTTTTTCCCAAGTAAAGATATAACCTTTTTTATTTTTTTTACATCTAAATTCCCATATGTAAAACTTTGCTCTGCCAGTTTTTTTATCTCTTTTATTGTCATTTTAATCTGCTTTTCTAATCCTTTTGATGGCCGTTTGCATTAAATCTTTTTGTTCTTTATCGCCAAAAACATCTTGCATTGATTTTTGCAAAAATTCAACAGCCAATTCACTTATCTTAATGGCTATTTTCTTTTCTTCTTCTTTTGCTTCCTGCAGCATTTGTTCCCGAGCCGTTGTCACCATACTTTCTACTTGTCTTTTTGTATTTTCCTCAGCAATCTTTCCATTTTCGATTGATTGATCCTTTGCATCTTTTATTATTTTTTCCGCCCTTTTATGAGCTTCTTGTAATATCTTTTTTTCTTTTTCTAAAGCTTCATCTAAAAATTTTCTTCCTTCTTCAGCCTGTTTTAGGCCTTCTTTAATGGAATCTTCTCGTTTTTTTAATATATCCAGAATTGGTTTGTAGGCAAACCTTTTAAGAATATAAAAAATTATCAGAAAGTTTATTACTTGAGCGCCCAAAAGAACAGGGTCAAGCCCAAAGTTTTTTATAATCTCCATAAATTAAGTTTATTTTAAAAAAGCTAGAATTAGGGAGTAAATTGCAATTGCCTCGGCAAATGCCATAGCCAACAACATCGCTGGCAATACTCTTCCCGAGCTTTCAGGATTTCGGCCAATAGCTTCCATAGCCTTACCTCCAATAAGTCCAATGGCCAGAGCCGGAAGCATTCCTCCAAGTGCTATAATAAGTCCCCCGGATATGCTAAAATTCATTACACCTCACCCCCTTTATTTTTAATAATCAATATTTTTCAGAATTTGCGTTTATTGTTGTATCATGGTGTGGGGTAGTAAGAATAGCCATAAAAGACATAGTAAGCATAGAAAAAACAAGCGCCTGAACAAGTCCTACTATGACTTCAAGAAAAAGAAACGGTAACGGAAATAAAAATGCAAAAATCGAGAAAACAGTAAGTAGAACTACTTCCCCTGCAAAAATATTACCAAATAAACGGAAAGAGAGAGAAATGATCTTAGTTATTTCAGATATTATTTCTAAAAAACCAATAAATAGATTAATAGGATTGAACGAAAAGTATCTGCTCATATAATCTTTTAAACCGACTGTTTTAATACTCATAATATGCGTTGCTAGAGCAGATACCAGAGCAAGTCCGAGCGTTGTATTTAAATCGCTGGTAGTACTCCTTAAGATGGGTACAAGTTTCCCATTTTCAAAAAACCCGATGCTGTTAACACCGGGGAGGAGTCCGCTCCAATTAGCAAGTAGAATAAAAATAAAAAAGCTCATAAAATAGGGAAATATCTTCTTAGCTTTTTCCTGCGCAACCGATTCAGTTATCTCGTAAAACATTTGTATGACCATCTCTACCGAGTTTTGAAACATTCCTGGAATTATTTTAATATTTTTGGAGATTATAACGGAAAATATTATTAAAATGACGTCTATTAGTAAAGTGTCTATTGCGGAGTTTGTAATCTTAAAAAATCCAACGTGGAACAAGACTTCTGATTGGAATGAGAACATCTTATTACTATTTTATGCGTAAGGTGAGGGTAAGTCAAGATGAGAAATTTCCATTTACTCCAGTTATTTTTTCTACAATAACAACCGGCCTGTCATTTTTAGTGTCGACTCTACCCTCTATTATTATCACAGTATCCCTAGATAAATAACTTCTATATTGTTCAAAAATTTTTGGAAAAATTACACACTCAACGGCAATGCCTTTATCATCTCCCATAGTTATAAACGCCATTTCACTGCCCGTTTTTTTTGTAAAAATTCTTCTCATATTCTCTATAATGCCTCCAATTTTAACGTTAGATCCTTCCGATTCCTCCATGATTAAGCGAATTTCATGGGTAACCTTATCTTTTATGGAAGAAAGTTCGTCCATCATTGGGTGAGATGTTAAGTATAGACCAAGAAATTCTTTCTCAAAGCTTAATTTTTCTTTTAAAGTAAAGTCCTCAATATCTATTGTTCTGACGTCTCTAGAATCCTGCGTTTCTTCAAAAAGAGAAACTTGTCCTTCTCTTTGCTCTTTCTTTGCCTTATGGGACGATTCGATAATCTCAGAATACCTTATTAAAAGAGTAGCTCTTTTGTCAAATGCGTCCATTGCTCCGGATTTTATTAAACTTTCTATTGTTTTTTTGTTTACAGATCCCAAATCAACTTTTTTGCAAAAGTCACGCAAATCCTTAAATGGTCCTTCTTTCCTGCTTAAAGTTATACTTTTAATTGCTGCTTCTCCAATATTTTTTATTGCGGAAAGTCCAAACCTTATGCTATTTTTTCCCTCTATAGAGAACTCGCTTTCCGATTTGTTTATGTCTGGCGGAAGAACATTTATACCTAACCTTTTACATTCTGCAACGCCTTCTGCTATTTTCTCGTTTTTCGAGGGGCCACTTGCGCCTCTTGATTCGGCTGTTAGAAATGCAGTCATAAACTCTACGGGGTAGTGTGCTTTAAGGTAGGCAGTTCTATAGGCGATAGTTGCATAGCAGGCAGCATGTGCTTTACCAAAGCCATATCCCGCAAACGGCTCAAACAGTGTCCATAACTTTTCAGCGTTTTTTTTATTCATTCCGTTCGATACGCATCCGTCTACAAATTTATCGTGCTGTAGCTTCATCTCGGAGGAAATTTTCTTTCCTACGGCCTTTCTTAATTTGTCTGCTTCAATCCATGAATATCCTGCAACCCTTATTGCCGTTAAAAGTAAATCGTCCTGAAAAGTAATAATTCCATAAGATTCTTTTAAAACATCTTCCAATCTTTTATCGGGGTACCTTATAAGCGAGGGGTTATGTTTTCTTCTTATAAATTCAGGAATATTTGCCATCGGACCCGGCCGATAAAGAGCAACCATTGCCTGGAGATCAAAGATAGAAGTAGGCTTAAGTTCCTTTATATACCTTCTCATTCCGGATGATTCTAGTTGAAATATGCCGGTTGTTTCTCCTGAAGCCAAGAGTTTATATGTAGTGATATCATCAAAAGGAACGTTTGAAAAGTCGATATTAAGTCCGCGCTTCTCTTTTATAAATCTTAAAGTTTCCTGAATAATTGTTAAATTTCGCAAGCCTAAAAAATCTATTTTTAGAAGTCCTACTCCGTCCTCACCTACAGTATACATATCGTATTGAGTTATAATTTTTTCGCCATTCGGCTCTTTTTGAAGGGGAGTGTATTCGGTTAAAGGTTTATCTGCTATTACAACTCCTGCCGCGTGAACAGAAGCGTGTCTTGAGACTCCTTCAATCTTTTTTGCTAAATCTAATAGTCTTTTAGTTTCCGGTTCTGTTTGGTATATGATTCTAAGTTCAGGGCTCTGTTCAAGTGCCTTATCAATCGTCATTGCATGGCCTTGCCAGCCAAGAGGCATCATCTTTGCTATTCTGTCGGGAACAGAGTAGGGAAGACCCAAAGCTCTTCCGGTATCCCTTACGGATCCTCTTGCTTCCATTGTGCCAAACGTTATTATTTGTGCAACCTTGTCCCGTCCGTATTTTTCAGTTACATATTCAATTACGTCATCTCTTCTATTATCGGCAAAATCCAGATCAATATCGGGAGGAGATGGTCTCTCAGGATTTAGAAATCTTTCGAAAGGAAGTTTGAAAAAAAGCGGGTCAACATCCGAAATGCCTAGTGAATATGAAACAATCGAACCTGCATTAGATCCTCTTCCGGGACCAACCGTAATCCCTTGACTTTTTGCCCAGTTGACAAAATCTGCTACTATTAATATGTACGTTTCATAGCCCTTTTTAAGAATTGTAGAGAGCTCGTAATTTGCTCTTTCACTTATTTCTTTTGTTATTTTTTTGTACCTTCCCTTGAGGCCTTCTTCTACTTTTTCTTGAATAAACTTTGCCGGAGATTTTTTATCGGGAAGGTCAAATAGAGGCATTATCCATTGTCCAAGCGCAATCTCAACATTACACATGTCGGCAATTTTTGATGAATTTTCAAGCGCCTGCGGAACATTTAAAAATAATCCGGTCATTTCTTCTTTACTTTTTATGTAAAAATCAGGAGAAGAAATCATTGTTAGTCTCCTATCTTTATCATCTAATGTCCTCTGCGTTTGAATACAAAGAAGTGTTTCCTGCGCCTCTGCATCCTGCGGATAGATATAGTGGTTGTCGTTTGTTGCAACAAGCGGAATGCTCAGTTTCCCAGATAAGTCAATTAATTTTTCATTCAGAATGTCCTGCCTGTCTACATTTATATGCTTTTGCATCTCCAGATAAAAATTTTGTTCACCAAATATTTTTGAAAGTGCTTTAGCTCTTTCTATTGCCGTGTCTTCCTGTCCTTCAAGGAGCGGTTGCGAAACGAATCCGTTTATACAGGCAGATAAACAGATAATGCCTTCACTGAATTCTTTTAAAAGTTCTAAATCACTTCTGGGACGGTAATAATATCCTTCAAGATTGGCAACGGAAATTATCTTCATTAAATTTTTATACCCCCTCTCGTTTTTTGCAAGGAGTATCAGATGATTAGAATCCGTGTCAAAACCCGCTTCCTTGTCGTGTCTGGTTCTCTTACTTATATACATTTCGCAACCTATGATAGGTTTTATTCCCTGCGTTATACACTCCTTGTAGAATTTAATCGTTCCATACATATTTCCGTGGTCTGTTATAGCAAGTGCCTTCATATCCAATTCCTTAGCCCTTTTTACCATTTCAGAAATTTTGGATAATCCGTCCAATAAAGAATACTCACTATGGTTGTGGAGATGTACGAAATCCGTCATATTATGCTGCTCGTTTCCATATGTTTCTTACTAGTCTTATAATTTTAGGTGATTTGTTTTCTTGTTGTTCTTTTTTGATTCTTTTCTCAGAATACATTTGCGTATCGGCTGTTCGTATGGACTCCTCTACGTTTTCCAGATTTACAGGCGATAAACCAATACTAGCGTTTACATTCCTAGCTTTCATTTCAGCAACTGCTCTTCTTTTCCACGCATCGGCTAATTCTTGTGTTGTATTTACTAAAAATACCTGAAATTCGTCTCCTCCGGTCCTAGCTGCTAAATCTGTTTCTCTTGATATCTTTTTTAAAACATCAGCCGCTGTCTTAATATATTTATCTCCAGCTTCGTGTCCATTGTTATCATTCATTTTTTTTAAATTATCTAAATCAATAACCGCAACAGCCACGGGTAAGTCTTGGTCTTTAGCTGTCTTTATTGCTTCTTTCCTTTGTTTGTCATACCCTCTTGTATTTAATAATCCAGTCATTACATCGTAATCAGACTCCAGTTCTCTGCGTAATTGATCTCCGGCTGCATTAATAAGCTCCCTTTCTGTGGGAGTTGTTCCGCTTTTGTCAAAGATTTTTCTTTTAACCTCTGGTTTTCTTTCTTCAATTTGATGCCTTAAATGTCTAATCGTTTCTTTTGTTGGGTGTATTTTCGGAGTTGTATCTTTGTCTATTGCTATCGGGTTATCTGCCATTATTTTAGTTCCTCCATAATTAATTTTCTTAAAATTTCTGTATCTATTTTCTTTCTTATTATATACATTACTTGACCTATTGCGAACTGGATGACTGAATTTTTGCCTTTTTTGTAATCTTGCGCAATTTTTGGATTATCTTCTAATACTTCTTTGATAACCTTCCGCAAAGTTTCATCATTTACCTTGTCTGTTTTGCCAGCCGAAATAATCATTTCAATAAGTTTTGCAGGCAAAATTTTCTCAAGATCAACTCTCCGATTAATAATGGCATTGGCGATTTGTTTTGGAGTCAGTCCATATTTTTTGCCTAAAATAACAGTTTCTTCAAAGTAATCTGCCTGAATTACTTCTCTTGTGAGAATTTCAGCGTCATAATCTGATAATTTATAGTTCTCCTTAAATTTTTTTAACTTTTCTTCCGGTAGTTCTCCTATTTGAGATTTGAGGTTTGAGATTTGAGATTTTGTCCAACGTATGGGCGGTATATCCGGTTCTGGAAAATATCTGTAGTCGCTTGATTCTTCTTTTATTCGTTGTGTTACAGTCTTTTGTTTTGCTTGGTTCCATCCTCTTGTTTCCTGCGTTGGTTTTACGCTCTCCTTTATAAGGTTCGTTTGTCGTTCTATTTCGTATTCAATAGATTTTTCCACAAACCTAAAAGAATTTATATTTTTAACTTCTACTTTGTAATCAGGAAGCTCGCCATTTGTAGAGATTGAAATATTTGGTTCAAGGCGCATATCACCTTTTTCCATGTCTGCATTTGAAATATTAAGATATCTTGCAATCTGTTGAAGTTTTTTAAGGTAATCTAAGACATTTTTTGCGTTGTCAAAATCCGGATCGGTAACTATTTCTACCAGAGGAACACCTGAGCGGTTAAAATCAATAAGAGTTACATCTTCCCCTTCTGTGGTCTCGTGAATTAACTTTCCTGTGTCTTCTTCCATGTGGACTCTTGTAATTCCAATCTTTTTGCCGCTATCAAGCTTTATAGAGCCTTTTAGACAGAATGGTTCATCGTATTGGCTTATTTGGTATCCTTTGGCAAGGTCGGGATAAAAATAGTTTTTCCTATCAAACTTTGAAAACTGAGGAATATCGCAGTTTAGCGCCATTCCCAGCATTACGCACCACTCAATAGCCTTTTTATTCGGTACAGGTAGAGCTCCCGGCAGTCCGAGGCAAACAGGGCAAGTGTGGGTGTTTGGTTTTTTCCCAAAATAATCCGCAGAACATCTGCAAAACATCTTAGACTTTGTTTTTAATTCCACATGGACTTCAAGTCCAATTACAGGTTTCATAAATTTATATTTTCCCAAGCTTTTCCAACTTGAAATAATTTACCTTCCGAAAATTGAGGTCCTAAAATTTGCATGCCTACCGGCAAGTCGTCAATAAATCCAATTGGTACGGAAAGTCCAGGAATTCCTGCAAGATTTGCAGTCACAGTATAGATATCGGAGAGGTACATCAAAAGAGGGTCAGAAGTTTTTTCTCCAAGCTTCCAGGCAAGAGTAGGAGATACGGGTGTAATGATCACATCAACTTTTTTAAAAGCCTCGTCGAAATCTTTTTTAATCAAAGTCCGCACTTGCATTGCCCTTTTATAATAGGCGTCATAATACCCTGATGACAAAACATACGTACCAAGCATTATTCTTCGTTTTGCTTCGTCGCCAAAATTCTGCCTTGCGGAGCCATATCTTATGCCGTCATATCTTGCAAGATTAGATGAAACTTCGGCCGGCTGGATTATGTAATAACAAGCAGTAGCATATTCTGTATTGGGAAGAGATATGCTTTCAATTTTTGCTCCTTCTTTTTCCAGAGATTTTACAGATTTTATTACGTTATCTTTTATTCTTTTGTCAAGACCAAGTGCAAAATATTCTTTTGGAATTCCAATTTTTACTCCTTTTACACCTCTTCTTAAGTAACTTTCATAACTTTCAACGTTTTTGCTTGGCATAGTCGAATCATTTAAGTCTTTTCCTGCTGTGACCGACAGCATTAAGGCAGAATCATCGGTATTTTTAGTAAAATGTCCAATTGAATCAAGAGATGATGCCATTGCAACTATTCCATATCTTGAAACTCTTCCATAGGTTGGTTTAAGTCCCACAACATCGCAAAAACTGGCAGGAAGTCTTATTGAACCGCCAGTATCGCTTCCCATAGACGCAAAGGACATTTTTGCCGCTACAGACACCGCAGACCCAGAACTTGAGCCTCCAGGCACATGTGCTTCGCTCCAGGGATTTTTAGTATGTCCGTAATCGGAGTTTTCTCCGCTTGATCCGTGCGCCCATGCGTCACAGTTGGTTTTGCCAATTATAATTGCCCCCACATCCTCGAGTTTTTTTACAACTGTTGCGTTGTATTGTGGGATATAATCGTCGAGAACTTTTGATCCCGCAGTGGTTCTGATTCCCTTAGTAAGATAGATGTCCTTAAGAGAAATTGGAATGCCTAAGAGTGGTAGATCAATCCTATCTTTTATTTTTTTGTCCGATTGTCTAGCCTTTTCTAATGCTTCTTTTTCGCAAACAGTAATAAACGCATTTAAATTCTTTCTTTCTTTTATTTTCGAAATGCATGCTCTTACAAGTTCTACTGAGGAAAATTGCCTTTTACTAAGACCTTCCCTTGCTTTTTTAATTGAAAGAGTATTTAGAGACATCAGAGTATTTTTGGAACCTTAAATAATCCATTATGGTTGCTTTTTGAGTTTGATAACGATTCATCCTGCGTAAGCGAAGGGGATGCTTTGTCTTCACTTGTTACATTTTCAAGTCCTGTGATCTGTGAAGTTATTTTAGCATTTTTTGTATCAATCTTTTTTAATTTTTCAACGTATGAAAGAATTTCCAAAAGCTGTTTTTCGAATTTTATCTCTTCTTCAACGGACAGAGGAAGATTTGCCAGTTTAGCAATATGTTTTACATTAATTTTCATGCATCAATTATATTCGGCTTTGACAATTTTCGCAATGATCGAAGTTAATAGGAGCTTATTTTTTGAAGGATTGACATTTTTGCTTTTTGGGAGAGGGAGTCATCTAGTTTTTTAAGTTTGATTTCTTTTTTATATTTTCTTTCCAAGGCTTTTTCGATTAGCCAGTCAGCTATTTCGGGGTTTTTTGGCAGAATTGGTCCATGAAGATAAGTACCTATGCTGTTTTTATAGATAGCACCTTCAGTTTTGTCTTTTCCGTTATTTCCAAATCCCTTAACAACCTCAGCAAAAGGTTTCATGTCTTTTCCAAGATAAGTTCTTCCTCCATGATTTTCAAAACCAACAACGACATTGCCATCGAAAGTTTTAATTGCGATGTTTCCAATAAGCCTTTCCTTTCTTTCTCTGGGGCTTTCAGTGAAAAGATCAAGAATTCCAATGCCATTTATTTTAGTTCCGTTTGCTTCTTTGTAATATTTTCCAAGAAACTGATATGCGCCACAGACATAAAGTCCCGGAGTGCCATATTCAAATTTTCTTTTTAAGGCGGCAATCTTATTTGAAGTAAAGTCTTTTGACACTATCTCTTGTTGAGTATCTTGAGCTCCACCCATAAATAAAATGTTAATATCATCAAGAAGTTTCTCGTCAAATCCTTCATTTAAATTTAAAATATCAACTTTTATCCCTCTCCATTCGCATCTTTTTTGAAGAACTATAATATTTCCTCTATCACCATAGGTACTCATGAGATCCGGATATAACCAGCCAATGGTAAGAGACGATTGATGATCGACGATTGATCCCGATTTAATCGGGATTGATGATTGACGATTTTTCATAAAATTGATTTCCCTGTCAGAATTTTTCTCACCTCAAGCATTGCGGAATAGGTTGGAAGAATATATAAAGTTTCATTTTTTGGCGTAGAAGCAGCCGAGACCTCAATAGCACTGCTAAGAATCTCATAGGCTGTAACGTCGTTTTTATCTGCATATTTAAGTCTCAGGGCTATATCGTAGACTCTGTCTCCCGATACCGAAATTCTTTTAAAGTTTCTAAGATTATCTTCAAAGTCTACGTCCCATATCCATGAAACATCACGACCATCGGGAATTCTGTCATTTAAGATTATGAGAAGGTTCTTTGCTTTTAAGTTATTTATTGTGGCAAGGGATTGATTAAAGCTTGCGGGATTCTTTGAAAGGAATATCTGAATTTTCTTCCCTTTATACTCAAGAATCTCCTGTCTTCCGAATGCAGGCTTGAAATCTCTTAAGGCTTTTTTAATTATTACATCTGAAATTCCGAGCGATTTGGCAGCTAAAACCGCAGCGTTAGTGTTGTATTTATTGTAAAGTCCGGGTAGGGGATACTTATCAAAATTTTCGACGTCTGGCTTTGGTTTTTTTAGATGGCATTTGCTGCAATCCCAATCTCCAAGGTGGGAAAAAGTGACAGATTTATAATGCAATTTGTTTCCGCATTTAGGGCAATAACTTGAATCCGAAGCGTGACCTATGTCTTGATCTATTCCCCTAACTCCAAAATATTTTACTTTGTTTTTAATTCTATTTCCTAAATAGGCAATTTTAGGATCATCTGCATTCAGGACTAAAATAGCTTTTTTGTCAATTGTGCTGAGTGGCCTTTTCCATTTATCTGCGATGAGATTTACTTCTCCGTATCTATCAAGTTGATCTCTAAATAAATTAAGAAGAACTATAGTCTCGGGATCAATATTGTCTAAAACCAAAGGCATACTATTCTCATCAGTCTCAAATACCGCAAAGTCATAATCAACTGTGCCTGTTAAGGTAGAATGCTTGATTAATGAGGAAGCAATACCATTCAAAAGATTTGCGCCTGCTTCGTTTTGAAAAACTTTGTTACCGTTTTCCTCAAGAATAGTTTGCAATAGCTTTCCAGTAGTAGTTTTTCCATTTGTCCCAGCTATCAATATAACTTTTAACTTCCGGTTATTCGTAAAAATTTTCTTGATGAAGTTTTTATCATTTTCAAGAGCGATATGGCCCGGCCAAGTAGAGCCTGATCCGAGATTTAGAAAATTGCTTAAAAAAATAAATATTTTGCCAAAAAGCATCAGAAAGAGATTCATAAAATGATTATAATAATTTTGAATAAAATCACATTGAGCGGAGGATTTTTATGCGCTCTTCAATTGGAGGATGGGTGTTAAAGAGGCCGGCGAACCAACTTCCTGATATTTTTCCTTTAAAAGGATTTGCTATGTATAAATGTGCAGTTGCGTTGTTGGCAACTTCTAGAGGTTCTTTGTCTTTGCCTATTTTCTCAAGAGCGGCAGCTAATCCCTCCGGATATCGGGTTAAAAGAGCTCCAGAGGCGTCGGCCAAAAATTCCCTTTTCCTTGATACCGCAAGCTGAATAAGAGTAGCAATAATTGGGGAAAGGATAGCAAGCACGATACCAATAAGTAAGAAGATTCCTTGAGTGTTATTTCCTTCTCGGCTATTTCTTCTATCTCCTCCATACCAAAGACTTCGCATAAAAAAATCAGCCAAAAGCGCTACCAATCCTACCAATACAACAACAATTGCCATCAGTCTAATATCAAAATTCCTAATATGAGATAATTCATGTGCAATAACTCCTTCCAGTTCTATTTTATTTAATTTTTGCAAAATTCCTGTAGTTGCGCAAACAACCGCGTGTTTTGGATCTCGGCCAGTTGCAAACGCATTTGGAGCCGAATCGTCAATAATATATATCTTTGGCATAGGAATGCCAGCGCCAATACAGAGATTTTCAACAATTCTAAAAAATTCTGGATTATCGCTTTTTTTAATTTGCTTTGCCTTTGACATCCCAAGAATTATCTTATCGGAATAATAATAGCTTGAAAAACTCATTACCCCTGAGATTATAAGAGCTATTCCTGCAAACGATAAGCCATATCCTGAGGCGTTGCCATAAACATACAGTAATGTAGTTATAAAAATAACGAACAATATTATAATCAGCCAACTTTTTAACTTGTTCGAGCTAATTTGAGAATAGATGTTCATATTAAATTATAAATTTTAAGGAAAACTGCGAGATTCAAAACAAACCTAAGTCTCCAAATTCAAAAGTCGACGGATTATTTGGAGTTTCTATGCTAGAATTTTACCCCTACTGGTTTTCTTTCTCCTTCTTCTGTCTCGAAGAATTCCTCTTCTTTAAAACCAAATCCGCGGCCAATTACTCCGCTTGGAAACTTGGCAAGAGTTGCGTTGTAATCCCTAACATTTGTGTTATAAAACTGTCTTGAATAGGCAATCTTGGCTTCAATGTCAGAAAGTTCTTCTTGCAGTTTTAAAAAATTTTGAGAAGCTTTAAGGTCGGGATAATTCTCAGACACAGCGAATAAGCTCTTCAAAGCACCAGACAATATATTGTCAGATTGTGCTTTTTCGTGCGGAGAAGTCGCTTTCATAAGTGATGTACGTGCTTCTGTTACTTTTTCAAGCAATTCTTTTTCGTGTTTTGCATATCCCTTGACTGTTTCTACAAGATTTGGAACTAAATCAACACGCCTTTTAAGCTGAACATCAATGCCTGAGAAAGCTTCTTTTATTCGAACTCTTCCAGTTGCAAGGCCGTTGTAAGTAGACCAAATAAATAAAAGTATACCAACAACAAGTCCTACGATAGTTATCGTGGTTATATCCATTTATAATTCACCTCCCTTAAGCCACTTCGTAAAATCATTATACTCTAATGTATTTAATATGTCATTTTTTTCAGCCCATCCTCGTCTTGCCATTGCAACGCCGTACTTCATATTTTCCATTTGATAAGAAGCATGACTATCTGTGTTTATAACCATTTTTACTTGTAGATTGATAGCTTGTCTTATTATTTGATCAGACAAGTCTAGTCTTGTCGGCCATGAATTAATCTCGAGTGCTTTATTGTTGTCATTGCAGAAATTAAAAATTTCTTTCCAGTTCAACTCATAACCAGACCGTTGATTTAAAAGTCTGCCTGTTGGATGTGCCAGAACTTTTGCTTTTGGATGGGAAAGTCCTTTTATGACACGATGAGTCATATTTATTTTATTCATAGAAAAAGCGCTGTGTACCGAAACAATTGCAAAGTCTAAAAGACTTAACGCTTTATCATCAATTGCCAAGTCTCCGCTGGGTAAAATGTCTACTTCGAGTAGTTTTAATACTCGAATACTTTTTGTGTTAGATAAAATGTGATCAATCTCATTGTTTCTTGATTTAATTAAATCATAAATTTGTCCTTTCGTATGCTTAGAAATACTTGGATTGTGTTCGGAAAAACCGATATAACTATAGTTAAGCGATACTGCTTTACTTATCATTTCTTTTATTGAGTCTTTTCCTAAATCGTGACTTGGCTCAATTGGAAAACTTGAGTGCAAATGAAAGTCTCCGTTAATGTCTCCAACTTCTACAAGTTTTGGCAACTTATTTTTAGCCGAAAGTTCTACTTCTCCTGTATTTTCTCTAATTTCCGGTGGTATCAGCACTAGGCCTAGAGTTTTGTAAAAATCTTCCTCCGAGGAGTACAATTGAATTTTTGAATTTTTCTTTTTAAGATTTTTTATTCCGTACTCGGAAAGAGATAAGCCTTTTTTGAGTGCAAATTCGCGAAGAGCTATATTATGATTTTTACTTCCAGTAAAATGCTGCAGAAGTGATCCAAAGGCATTAGGCGGTTGAACCATAAGATCTACCTGTCTTCCGCCTGACACAAGAATGGATACCGTTATGTCTCCTTTTTCTATTATTCGTTCAAGGTATGGGTATGACACAAAATGTTCTATTACTTCTTCGGGGTTATTTGAAGCTACAGCTATATCGATATCTCCAACGGTTGGCACCATTCGTCTCAAACTGCCAAGAGTACGGGCATCTACAACAGCGGGAGATTTGCTCAAATACTCTATAATCTTATCGGCAATCTCAGAAGCGAACGGCAAAACCATTCTTGTAGTTTTCCTTTTACCTTCTTTAAACTCAAGGAGCGCCCGTAAAATATCGCTTTGAGACTTTTGTCCAAACCCTTTAAGCGGAGAAATCTTTCCTTTTGTTGCAAGTTTTTTAAGATCCGAAATTACAGATTTTGGATTGACCAGCTCGAATTCTTCAACTAACCTATAGGATTTTTTAGGACCAAAAGAAGGTATATTCATTAAAACAAAAACGGACTCAGGGATTCCTGCAAGAGCCCAGTCAAAATATTTAACTTTACCTGTTGCAAACAGCTCCTCAAGGTGTCCTTTAATTGACGTACCGATTCCGGGAATATTTTGAAGCTCGCCGTCTTTATGATAATCCGCAAGCTCAATAGAGCTATTCTCAATAGAATCCGCCGCTTTTTGATAGGCAATAATTTGGAAACGGAACTTTTTTTCGTTTTTAATCGTATAAGCTGCGGCAACATTTCGCAAAAGTTTCGCAATTTGTTCGTTACTCATTCAAGGCAATGATATCAAAGGATTGACTATAATTCAATTATTTGTTAGGATTACTTTTGCTTTGGGGTGGTAGCTCAGTTTGGTTAGAGCGCTTCCCTGTCACGGAAGAGGTCGCGGGTTCGAGTCCCGTTCACCCCGCCCAAAATAAAATTACCATATCTGCCCCAAAATCTTCTGTCCGGAAAGGAGGCATATGCCAAGAAGTAAAAAAACAACAATAAAGAGGGAAATTAAAAAAAAGAATTTTTTTTCTCAAGTTAAATGGGACGAATCATATGTGAGTCTTTTAATTGGACTTATTGTAGTTGTAGTAATTGCAGGACTAGGAATATTTTTTGTAAGATCTCAAAAAATTTCCCAGACAAGCTCAACGCAGTTTGACCCTTCTATTCAGATTCAGGAAGAAAAAAACGCAAACAAGAATAATGCTCAAAATACATACATAGTAAAACCGGGAGACAATCTTTGGAGTATATCGGAGAATTTTTACAAATCCGGATATAATTGGGTAGATATAGCAAAAGCAAACAATCTAGAGAATCCGGGAATGATTTCTGCAGGAAGCAAACTAATTATTCCCAAAGCCGAACCAAAACTTACAACAGTCGGGTCAAATAGTCAAATTGCGCAAGAAAATCAATCAATTGCCGGCAATTCCTATACGATTGCAAAAGATGATAATTTATGGAGCATATCGGTAAGAGCATATGGAGATGGATATTCCTGGACAAGAATCGCACAGGCAAATAGCTTAACAAATCCAAACTTAATATTTTCCGGAAATGTTTTAAAAATCCCGCGGTAGTTTGATATAATAAAACTGTCGCGGTGGTAGTTCAGCGGTAGAATGTTTCCTTCCCAAGGAGAAGGTCGCCGGTTCGAATCCGGTCCACCGCTCAATTGACCCGATAGACAAATCGGAATTTACTGATATAATTTGCAGACATGGCAATTGAAAGACAAGAACTTACCCCGGGACAGCAGGAATCTGTTAGAAGGGCTCACATTGCAGCTCTCGCGATAGCCTTTGGCGCTGGTGGACAGCAGGCAGTTTTGATGGCGTCTGAATTAATGGCAGATTCTGAAAGATTTAGTCGCCTGAATCACGAAATAGACGGCTGGGATCAAAAACCCCAGAATCTTGCAAGAATAGAGAGATTGGGTTCTCAATTTATTACCAATAAAGATTACGAGAGTTTAAAATATACAGTTGGTGCAAGGGTTTTAGGTTTGCTCAGAGAAGATGTGCACACGGGAACATTTACCAATTTATGGGATTGGATAAATATGTGGACGAAAAGCGACAGCACCGCAGTCTACAAAAAAGCCTTACGTAAACTCACAAGACAGCCGGCGTCAAGTTAATAGTAATTTGCATTTAGGTGATTTTTAAACGCCTCAAGCTGAAACGTCAGTAGTCTTGCCGCACCTGAAGTAAGCTTAAAAAGCTTTCGCAGATCCGAATCTATCGCCATAACCCGCTTCAAGGATTTCGTTAATGCTCGTAAATTAATTTCCCCATTGACGGGTTATTTGTGATTTGGTAAGATTAATCGTGCCCCTATCAAAAATCGGAAATAAAACTAAGTACATTTTTGTATCCGGAGGTGTCATATCCGGCATAGGAAAAGGAACCACAGTTTCCTCTATAGCATTTCTTCTTAAGCAAGCAGGATACAGAGTTGCTCCAATTAAATTCGAGAATTATCTAAATGTAGACGCCGGTACAATAAACCCTATTGAGCATGGCGATCCCTTTTTATGCGAAGACGGAACAGAAACAGACATGGATATAGGAAGTTACGAAAAATTTTTACACGAAGACATGGGACACGATAATTTTGTGACAATGGGGCTTATATATAAAACGGTGATCGATAAGGAACGAAGGTTCGAATATAACGGTGAAGACGTAGAGGCAATACCTTATATAACCGATGAGATATTAAGAAGATTGGAGAATCTTGTAAAAGCAAAAGATGCACAGATAGTGATTATAGAGCTCGGCGGGACAGCAGGGGAGTATCAAAATGTTTTATATTATGAAGCATCGAGAATCCTTACTTTAAAAAAACCCGGAGATGTAATCCACATCCACGTAAGCTACGTCCCAACCCCGTCTCACTTAGGTGAACCAAAGACAAAACCGACACAGCTTTCGGTAAAAATGCTAAATTCTATGGGAATTCAGCCGGACTTTATAGTAACAAGATCGGAAAAACTTTTAGATCAGAGACGAAAAGACAGATTTGCTCTTTTTTGTAATATGCAAAAAGAAGATATAATATCAAGTCCGGATCTTTCTACGATTTATGAAATTCCTATTGTATTAAATTCGCAGAAATTTGATCAAAAAATACTGCAAAAATTAGGACTTAAAATTAAAAAACCGAATTTAAAAGCATGGGAAGACTTATTAAAAAGTATTAAAAGTCCTAAAAGTAAGACAGTAGAAATCGCGATTGTAGGAAAATATTTTGGAACAGGAGACTATCAGCTAAAAGATTCCTATGCGGCTCTGTTTGATGCAATAGATCATGCTTCTTGGAAAATTGGAGTTGCCGTTAAAACAAAATGGATAGATGCAGAGAAAGTCGAAAGAGAAGGTGAAGAGATTATAGATAAACCGGATGGAATAATTGTACCCATCGGTTGGGGAAAAAGAGGAGCAGAGGGTATGATAAAAACAGCGAGTTATGCCCGAAAAAATAAAATACCTTACTTAGGTTTGTGTTTTGGAATGCAGCTTGCCGCTGTTGCATACGCAAGGGACTTGCTGGGATTTAAGAACGCAAATACTACAGAAAACGATCCGCATACTAAATATCCTGTGATACATCTTATGCCAAAGCAAAAAGAATTTATGGATAAGAGATCTTATGGCGGAACGATGAGGCTTGGAGGTTGGAATGCTATTGTTAAAAAAAACACAGTCGCTTACGAAGTTTATGATAAACGCAATGGATTTTTAGATAAGTCTAAAGCTTTAACTTCGGAAAGGCACAGACATAGATATGAATTTAACGACAAGTATGCCAAAGACTTTGAGAAAAAAGGTCTTGTTATAAGTGCCCGATCAGTTGTTGAAAATCTTGCAGAAATTATTGAACTTCCAAAAGATAAGCACCCATTTTATCTCGCAACTCAGGGACACCCCGAATATAAAAGCAGACCCCTGACTCCTCATCCAATTTTTCTAAGTTTTATTGAGGCTTGTACAGATAAGTAATTTTAAGATATAATATCGACTTATGAAGCAAATAAATTTTGTACCGGGCGATACCGTTGCTGTTTATCAAAAAATACAGGAAGATTCAAAAACCAGAACTCAAATCTTTGAAGGCGTTGTTTTGGGAATAAAAGGCAGAGGAGAAAATAAGAGTTTTACCGTTAGAAAAGTCGTTTCGGGTATTGCGGTTGAACGTATATATCCTCTGGAATCTCCAAGCATTCAAAAAATTGATGTAAAAGCGCATTCAAAGAAAAAAATAAGAAGAGCAAAGCTTTACTATCTTCGGAAGTCTACATAAATGAAAATTGCAAATCCAATTGCAAGAATTGGTGAAGAGTTAGCCGCAAGTTTTCTTAAAAAAAATGGTTACAAAATAATTGAGCGAAACTTTAGAAAAGGGTATGGGGAAATAGATATAATCGCTCTTAAAAACGGGGTATTGGTTTTTATTGAAGTTAAAACAAGAACTTCAAGTAAATTTGGCGCACCCTTTGAAGCAATAACCCCCTGGAAATTAAAATCTCTGGTAAAAACTGCTCAATTTTACAAAAGCCTCCATCTCTTATTGCCCCAAGCTCTGAGAATAGACGCCGTTTCCGTAAAATTGTCAAATGATAACAGCGTTGAGAAGATAGAGCTTTTAGAAAATATTTCAGGATTCTAGTTGTTTTTTATTTCCCGTATCTTATCCCGTAAGATAACCGCAGTTTCAAAGTCCAATTCTAAAGCAGCTTTTTTCATTTCTGTTGCAAGTTTTTTGATTAGTATTTCTCTTTCATCAGGCAAAAGTACTTCTTTTTTATTTAAACCAAGAAGTAAGTCAATCGTTTTTTCTTTTTCCTTCTCTTTTGCTACAAGTTTTTTTCGGATTTCTTTTTCTATACTTTTGGGAGTTACTCTGTGTTTTTTATTGTAGGAGATCTGAACTTTTCTTCTTCTCTCAACTTCTTTAATTGCTCCCTGCATCGAACCTGTTATATTGTCTGCGTAAAGAATTACTTCCGAGTTCACGTGTCTTGAAGCTCGTCCCATTGTTTGAATTAGAGAAGTCTTGCTTCGCAAGAATCCTTCTTTGTCTGCATCAAGAATAACAACAAGAGAAACTTCGGGCAGATCAAGCCCTTCCCTAAGTAAATTAATTCCTACGATCACGTCATATTCTCCAAGTCTCAATTTGTCTAATACGTCTTGTCTTTCTAAAGTAGCAATATCTGAGTGTAGGTATGATACTTTTATTCCTTTTTCTTCAAGATAAGAAGAGAGCTCCTCCGCCATTCTCTTAGTAAGCGTTGTAACAAGAACTCTTTCTTTTCTCAATGACCTTTTTGCAATCTCTTTTATTAGATCATCAATCTGATTTTTCGTTGACCTAATTTTAATTTTTGGATCAAGTAATCCTGTTGGCCTAATTAATTGCTGTATGACTCCGTTTTTATATTCGTTTGCCAGCGATAGTTCGTAATCGCTTGGCGTTGCTGATACATAAATTGACTGGGGAACTCTTGTCATAAATTCATCATATTTTAGGGGTCTGTTATCAAGCGCTGAAGGAAGCCTGAATCCGTAATCTATTAAAACTTCTTTTCGCGCTCTATCTCCGTTATACATACCTCTTACTTGCGGAAGTGTAATGTGGGATTCATCTATGACGCATAACCAATCGCTGCCTGCTGCTTCCTTGAAATAATCCAGAAGAGTATATGGAGGCTCTTGCGGTTTTCTTCCGTCGAAGTATCTGGAGTAATTTTCGATTCCATTCACATACCCAATTTCCGCAATCATTTGAAGATCAAAGTTTGTTCGCTGGGATAATCTTTGAGCTTCAAGTAATCTATTGTTATTTCTAAGCTCACTGACTCTTAAAGCCAGATCTTTTCTAATTTGTTTAAAAACATCATCATAGGTCTTTGGATCGGTCATATAGTGCTTTGCAGGATAAATCACATTTGCGGATGAAGACATAATTTTATTTCCGGTTAAAGGATCAAATTCTATTAAATCGCAGATAATGTTGTTCTTTACTTCTATTCTGATTCCAAAATCCGAATATGCCGGAAAAACATCTATAGATTCTCCTCTTGCCCTATATGTTCCTCTTTTAAACCCGTATTCGTCTCTGTCGTATTGGAGATCGGAAAGTCTTTTGATAATACTTTTTCTATCAATTTTCATTCCCTTTTTAAGCTCTAAAACAAATTTTCCATACTCAATAGGAGAACCTAAGTTATAAATACACGAAACGGAAGCAACTACTATAACGTCTTTTCTTGTAAGCAAATTGGCTGTTGCAGAAAGCCTAAGCTTATCTATTTCTTCATTGATCTCTGTTTCTTTTTCTATATAAGTATCGGTTTGAGGAATATAAGCCTCGGGCTGATAATAATCATAATAGGAAACAAAATAGCAGACTGCGTTGTTCGGAAAAAAATCTCTGAATTCCTGATAAAGCTGGGCAGCCAGGGTTTTGTTGTGAGAAATAACAAGAGTCGGTCTCTGGATTTTTTCTATAACATTTGCAAGTGCGAAAGTCTTTCCGCTTCCTGTTATACCAAGAAGAACTTGATGTCTTACATCATCAAGAACATTTTTAGATAGTTTATTAATTGCCTGCGGTTGGTCACCGGTTGGTTTAAATTTAGATATCAATTTAAATTTCATAGTACTGAACATTCTACCACAATTAATTAATTCTGAGACAGTTTGCATACCTTTGTCATATTGACATTGTTCTAACTTTTTTCGTATAAAATACTAGTACTTCGGTATTCTCAGCTTGTGAAACGAAGTCGAATGAATATGGCTGGAGTAATCTACAGAAAAGAAAGAGAACTTCTAGAATACCTTGCGCAATTTCAGGCGCAGTATGGATATTCTCCAACACTAGCGGAGCTGGCTAAAGCGACAAATCATCGCAGTAAGTCAACTATTCATGCGCTTATAAGATCATTGGTAGAAAAAGGATTCATTCAGAAAGTAGAAGGAAACACGCGTGTACTTAAAATCATTGAGGATAAGGTTAGATTATCATTTAGAGGCGTTGCCCCATCAATAGAGATTCCGTTGATGGGTTATATAGCGGCAGGCAAGCCCCTAGAGCCTCATTCTGATCCAAGCGCCACGTTTCAAGTATCTGCTTCTATGATTTCAGGAAAACAAGCCTCTTACATTCTTCAGGTAAAAGGTAGCTCTCTTATAGAAGATGGAATTCTAGACGGCGACTATGTGGTAATAGAAAAAGTTGTGGATGTTTCAAATGGAGATATAGTTGTGGCAATCGTAGACGATAACTTGGCAACTCTTAAAAAGTATTACAAGGAAAACGGAAAGATTGTTTTAAAACCTGCAAATTCAGAAATGCAACCAATTTATCCTAATTCTTTGACAGTTCAGGGAAAAGTAGTAGGAGTAATTAGAAAATTTTGATTATTTCTTTCTCAATTTAATTATCTTCATTCTATGGGAATTTTGTATGTCGTATCAACTCCGATCGGGAATTTACAAGATATAGGAATAAGAGCGGTTAAAGTTTTAATAGAGACTGAAATAATTGCCTGTGAGGATACCAGAAAAACCGGAGTACTTCTTAAAAAAGCAAGAGAATATTACTCTAAAATTTTTTCAAATGAGAGTAATTTTAAAAGAAATAAGCTAATTTCTTATTACGAACAGAATGAGGAAAAAAGAATATTTGAAATTATCAATTTATTAAAAAGCAATAATAATGTTGCCCTAGTTTCCGATTCAGGAACCCCTGCAATTTCCGATCCGGGGTTTAAGTTAATTAGGGAATGTACTAGAGAAAATATCAAGATCGAATCAATTCCGGGAGCTTCATCCGCAACATCATCGCTTGTTGTATCCGGGCTTCCTACGGATAAGTTTTTATTTGCAGGTTTTCCTCCCAAAAAGCCCGGCAATAGACAAAAATATTTTGAAAAACTTAAAAAAGCTAAAGATGAATTTAAGGTAACTATAATAATTTTTGAGGCGCCTCATAGGCTCCTCAAGACATTATCGGAGATAAAAAATATTTGTGGAGATATAGATGCGGTAATTACAAAAGAATTAACTAAAGTTTTTGAGGAGATAAATCGAGGCAAGTTATCAAATTTAATTGAGTATTATAGTGCAAAAACCCCAAAAGGAGAATTTGTAATACTTTTATAGATTTATTTACCCAGCTGTTCTTTAAAATAATCTACCCACGGGATTACGCTTGGATCCTGTCCGTAGAGAAGCGCCAAATACAAAGAAAGATACCCTCCAAAAGCTAATGTATTTAAAACCTGCGATATTTTAGTAGATCCCTGTGGTTTGTATTCTAAAAATTCTACATTATTTTTTCCAACTACATCTTTCGTTAGGTCAAATCTTTTTTTAATTATATCCGAATATAAATTTGATGTAATGAAGATTATTTTTATTTTTTTATTTGAGGGATTTTTTAATCCTTCCATTAGATAGTGGTTAAGATCAGGTAATTCGCTAAATGCAGAAAAACTTTTTGCTGTCTCGTTTATTTGATTGCGTAGTGCGTAGGCATTTCCTTTTAGAAATTCCGCAGCAAAAATAACGGGTATACTCTCAAAAATCTTTTTTGCAAATTCCATTGCTTGTGATTTAATCTTCTCTTTTTCAATTCCCAGTTCATCAATTGTCTGCTGGATAACTCTATCTTCGATCCGCACTAAGCCAATTTGATTAAAGATTGCTATAGCTCCTAAGACACTATAGCCAGTACCTAAGCGAGGTTTGCCAGAAGGGTTGTATCGAGGATCAAAAATAACTCCTGGTAAGTTGTTTATGTCTAAAAGTTTCGGTAATGAATTACTACTTGATATCCATGTTACTTTTGCTTTTTTAACCAATGCTTTTTTACCTGCAGAAAGTACTTCTTCTGTCGTACCGGAGTAGCTACTCAGTAAAACAAGTGAGGAGCTTTCAACATAGGCAGGAAGATTGTAATCATCATTGATATAAACGGGGATTGTTAAAGTTTCTTTAAAAAGATTTTGAATTATTCTTCCGCCATATGATGAGCCTCCCATTCCGCAAATAACAATGTTTTTAATCTGGTTATATTCTTGAGGATACGTTATATTTTTAACATCTATCCATATTTGTTTGCATTGATTAACAAACATTTCGGTTGAGTCAAATACGTTATTTGGGTCCAGCTTTCTAATTTTCTCTAAATTCGTCAAATCAATCATATCAATGTCCCGTTGTATCCCAATCTTTACTTACAACTTCAAATTTATCTAGCTTTTCTTTAAATATTTTTTTTATTTTTTCAAGTTCGTCCTGTGTTTTTGCTTCAAATCTCAAAACTAAAGTTGGGGTATTAGATGATGCTCTAACCAGTCCCCACCCACCGTTAACATACACTCTTGCCCCGTTTATATCAACTACCCTATATCCTTCGTCTTTAAATTCTTTTGTTAGCTTCTCCACAACTTCATATTTATTCTCATCGGTTGTTTTGACTTGAATGGTTGGAGTAGAAACGTAATAGGGGGTCGAGGCAACAATTTGAGAAAGAGGTTTGTCTTGAGTAGATAAATATTCAAGGATCTTAAGCGCGGCAAACATTGCATCGTCGAAACCATAAAAGTCATCTACAAAAAAAATGTGTCCGCTCATTTCTCCCGCCATTGCCGCCTTTTCTTCTGCAAGTTTTGCTTTAATGTAGGAATGGCCAGTTTTCCACATTATTGGGATTCCGCCATGAGCTTTTATATCTTCGGAAAGTGCTTCTGATACCTTTACATCAAAAACTATCTTAGCTCCTGGATGTTTTCTTAAAACGAGCCTTGCTAATAAAATAATATATCTATCCGGCCAAATAATATTTCCATTTTCATCGACTAATCCAAGTCTGTCTCCGTCTCCATCGAAGGCAAAGCCAAAATCGCAATTATTTTTGACAGTTTGTTTACCTGTATCTTCCATCATCGCAGTTCCATCAGGATTGGGAGTATAGTTGGGGTAGGTGGGATCTAAATCTGTAAAATGGTCCACAGTTTCACATCCAACTTTTCTTAAAATTTCTGGAAAATAAAGTCCTGCGGTTCCGTTACCCGTATTTACTAATATCTTGAACTTTTTTGTTATGTTGGCTCTTGAAATTAAATCATCCATATATGGCTTAAAGATGTCTTGTTGCCTTAACGAACCCTTTCCATTTGCGAATTCTTCTTTTACAATAATGTTATAAACTTCCGCAAGTTCATCGGTTAGCAATGTGTAGGAGAAATCCGAACCTAACTTAACGCCGTTCCATCCTGCAGGATTATGGGATGCTGTTACGGTAAGGAGACCCTTAACTTTAAAATAATATTGTGCCCAATAGCTCATCGGGGTTGTTACGGTACCTATATCTAGGATATTCAAGCCGCATTCAAGAAGACCTTTTATTGCATTTTTGTGAAAGCCCTCAGAAGTTCCTCTTGCGTCATGACCGACAACAATATCATTTATGTTTCTTTTTTTAAGAAAAGTGCCAAAACCCCTGCCTATGTAGTACATCGAAGTATCGCTTAGCTCATCATTTATCTCCCGTCCCCTAAGATCATACTCACGAAACATTGTCCTTTTTAAGATAGGCATATTTTTTAATATTAAATATCAAGGAGAAGAAAGTCAATGGCGTGGGCAAGGGGATTAGGCAGAGTTCCGGTTTTTGAAGATAAATCAATATTATAGAGTTTATTATATAAATTGATTAGTTTATCGCGGCCGAAAAAGATTGCCTGCCTTTCTAATTTCCCCCTCTGCCAAGGTGCGATTTTTTGGAGTTCTTCAATTGTATCCGATTTATCCGAAGAAGAGAGAGCGATAAGAAGTCGAAACTGGCGAATCATCATATACAAAATGACCTCAACGGGAGTATTCTCTAATAATTTATGAAAAGTTACAATCAAACTTTTTCCGTTACCCGGCTTAACGCTATCTAGAAAATTAAAAATAAATTTTGGTATTTTAAAACTTTGTATCGAAGCTTTGGGAAATAAATTTAAATTTTTTTGGCCCACTTCTTTCTCTTCCCATATTATAATATTAGATTTTTTTTCATTGTTGTTTAATATTTTTATTAATTCATCTAAATTTTTGCTTGTCTTATTTTTAGAAAGTAAATTTTCAATAGCAAGGTTTTTCTCCTCATAGAATAAATTTCCTCCTGAAAAGAAATTTATAAGAACTTCTGCGGTAATATCTTGTTCTGCCAGAGAGAGAAGGTTTTGAAATGCTGTTTTAATCTTCAGAAAATATTCTCTGGATTCATCGGTGCTGTCCCCATGGATAATTGTAATCATAAAGAATTTTTATATTCTTTGAAAAGTTTGTTTGCTAAAGAGCCTAAGTGTCTGCTTCTTGAACGGTGTGACAGAAGAGCGCCTGAAAAATTTTTAGGAATATGGAGAAGTTCATGAATCAAAACCTTTTTTTGGTTGTCGTCATCAAGCTTATCATAATGCTTTGATAAAACTTCTATTACATAAGCCGATTCTATGTATAGGGCTCTCTGAAATATCTTTGGCATTGCCCAAATTCTTGCATAGGCTCTTGATTTTGATCCGTTAGTCCTAAAACAAAAAATTCTTGAGGATTTTATATGCGGTAATTTTAAAACCTTGAGGATTCCCACAATGTCATTTTTTACATCTTCTGCTTCTTCCCACTCCATATTTAAATTGAAAGTTGATAATTGAGAGTTGAGAAATATTTTCAATTTTCATTTTTCAATTCTCAATGTCTACGTGTGTTTATCTGCAACATACGAAGCGCCATACGCTTCCGGTTTTGTTTTTGCAACATACCCATTGCCTGTTACCATTCCAACAACTTCTTTTATCATTTCTCTCGTATCCCCGTGTTCTCCAACATCAATGTGTATTTCAAGATTGTAGTCGGGCATTTTTCCGTTTAGTGTCTTTTTAAGAAGGGGTACAAACGTTGAAGCAAAATTAATCGAACTCATCGTCTCTGCGTAAATTTTCTCCCTCAAGCTGTGGATATTGGATTCTGTGATTCTTTTCCAAAAATATTTTCCTCCAAAGCCCTTGCGGTGAACAAGGATTGCCGTTACCAAACTTATATCCTTACTGTCTTTTCTGCCTGATTTTTCGTGAGAATCCGTCCCTATCACAAGACTGTAAACCGCATCGGGTTCTTCTTCTAAGAACGATTTTATGTATTTTATAACGTCATCAACTTTTAATTGCCCGTGAGTTATGCTTTGATAGAATCCATTTTTTATTACACTACTATCCATATTTTAGGAACAATTATACCACTTTTGAAGATTTTTTATAATCTACAGCTTAAATCCAAGAGTAGCAATAATTTTTTTTAAAACTTCTTGTAATTCTTTAATATTACTTTTATTCTTCTCCTTCAAAATCTTGTTGGCTATTTTTAAAATTAATTCTAATACTTTTGGGGTATCTAAATCGTCATTCATTATGCAAATAAAATCCTTCAAGTAAACATCCGTTTTTATCTTACGGATTGACACTTTATTTGTCTGTTCTAACGTTATAGAAACCTTATGGATGTACTCTTCGCAGACTTGAAGTTCTTTTTCTTCAAATTCCCAAGGATGTCTATAATAATGGGAAAGTATCATCCACCTTATTGCATTTGGAGAATATTTTAAAAGTAATTTTCCAATCATAACCAAATTGCCTAAAGATTTTGACATTTTCTCACCGCTTTCTAAAACCATCGCCGTATGCATCCAATATTTAACAAAAGGAGATTTTCCGGTATAGCTCTCTGATTGTGTTATTTCATTTTCGTGATGGGGGAATATTAAATCTTTTCCGCCTCCATGAATATCGATTTGCCCGCCTAAGTATTTATTAGCCATAGCAGAACATTCTATATGCCATCCGGGGCGCCCTTTTCCAAACGGTGTATTCCAAGATGGTTCATTCTCTTTGCTCCGCCAGTTGGCGGACTGCCAGAGGATAAAATCAAGCGGATTCTTTTTAAGCGGGTCATTTGGATTTCCCCCTCTTTCTTTGGATATAAGAATCATTTGTTTCTTATTAAATTTTGATAATTCACCGTATTTTTTAAATTTGTCTACTTCAAAATAAATATTCCCGCCGTTTTTGTAAGCATAACCATTTTTAAAAAGACCGTTTATAATTACTATCATTTTATCGACAGAATCTGTTGCTTTTACAAGATGGGTAGGTGATAAAACATTTAGAGATTTCATATCCGAAAGAAATATTTTTGTCCAGAAATCTCCAAGCTTTTTATAATCCGTTTTTTCCTCTTTTGCTTTTTTAAGAATATCATCATCAATGTCGGTTACATTTTGCGTATAGTTAACCTTGTATCCACTAAATGTGAGATATCGAACTAATACATCAAAAAAAATGTAAGTGAATGCGTGTCCTAGGTGAGTGGTATCATATGGAGTTATCCCGCAAACGTAAATGGATACCTTATTTTTTTCAAGAGGTTTAAAAACTTCTTTTTCCCGTGTTTTTGAATTATAAAGTCTAAGCACGATCACTATTATACAGCAATGTTTTTAACTATAAAAACTGGGAAAATTTTTTTAAAAAGAGGCTGTTGACAAAGGCTTTTTGAAAAAATATAATCATCAGATCTTGTAGGAGAATTATGAGCGCGGAACATAGAACAGTAAGAATAGAGTTGCAGGAGGCTCGATTAGTTGGGCCGGAGCTATTAAATGTTTGGGAAGGAGAATTTATTGGCGCTGAACAGAAATTAAATTCCTCTTCCAATTTGAATAGCTTAGTTGATGTCGTAAGAACTAGTAGCTTAAGAGCAAAAATTGCCAAAGAAAGAGATGAAGAATTCCCCGAACTATATTTTGATGAGTGGAAAAGAAAATGGGCTTTATTGAAATGGAGAGCTCTACTTGAAGCTATTGAGCGGCGTGACAGAGGTGACAAAAAAATCTTAATAGCTTACAGCATTGATGACAAACAGCCTGAAAATTACCAAGAAAGATTAACTTTTGTTTTTCTTACAGAACCTAAGCCTTATAGAGCTTCGACTGCTTTATCAAACCTGACCCGTATTGTTTCCAAGGAAGACTTAATGGCATCATTGGGAAGGTCTGATCAATTACCAAACCTTCCAAAGCCTAGAAGATTTAATTTTTAATTTGAGACAAGTGTACAATTTTGATAATTGACAAGCCACAAACCACCTTTTATAATTAGTAACTTGTAGTATTTATTATTAAATATGAGCCCAGAACACATAGAACGAAATCCTAATCAAATTAAAGCAACAATTAAAGAATCTTTAGGAAAACTTTCTGAGCAATCTTTTAGTGTCCAAGAAGCAATCACCCAAGCCTTAAGAGATGGTTCAGTTGACCTACAAGCCTTAATTGCAGCTCTTGAATTAAGTGGTCAATTAAACCTAACAATGGAATCTTTTTTGAAAAATCAGGGAGAAGTTGTTTTTGCGGAAGGACAGTTTACCCAACCTACGGCAGTCGTTGATAGTGAAGAAGATAAAACTGAACCAAGCCTAGCTGAATGTCCTAAAACTTTCGGTGAATTGTTAAGAGCCAAGATTGATAGTGAATTATTGCCAACAGGCAGAGATGTTTTTCCAAAGTCAGAAATTTTTGAAGCTGCAAGAAATAGAGAACTAACTAGAAAAGCCGCAGTTGCTGAAGGTTTTAAACCTCATAAGCATAACTTCACAAGAGAAGAAACAATACAAATTCTTTATCGTGTTTTTACAACTCCTAGTGGTGCATTTAAAAAGAGACAGGAATTTTTCAGCTTACAGGATATTAAGGCTTCTTTCTTCCCAACCCATCGAGATTTGCTTAACCAATTAAACAGTGCGATTAATTATGACTGGTCGCAAAATCCAACAGTTGATTATCAAACCGCAATGGAAATAAGGGGTTTGGTTCAGCTGCAAAGAATAGTAACCGGTGAAAAAGTTGCCAGAAAAGGACGAGAAGGAGAACAATTTACAAAAAAGCCTCATTCCTCTAGCACTCAACATACAGATTCACCTTTAACTCCATCAGAGGTTTCTTAATCTTTACAAATCCAATACTTAAAGCTAAAATACGTAAATGATTCAAGCCGAGCTTGAAAGAAGTATAACAAGAGAAATTGAAGACAAACCAGCTCGAAATGACCAAAAAACTTCTTTAACCGCGCAACTTTCAGATACTGTAGGTGTTTTAGATTCCGTAATTTCAGAACTTCGTAGTTCTCAAAATGGAGATGCAAAAGAGAATGCCATAGCAAACCAACTGATTACTTCTTTAACTGAAATTCGCGGAAACACTCTCAGGCAAAATCCTGTAATTGTTTGGCAAAGCCTCCGGATTCCCCTAAAGGGTAGTCCAGTTGTTAAAGAGCCAAAACAGGCTCCAATTGAAAGAAAAGCACCGGTTGCAAGAGAAAAAACAAAATCTCAGCCAAATACTGAAATTCTCGAGGGCTATATTACTTCAGCAGATTTTTATAAAACAATTGGGATGGGTCAGGTTAATTGGAGTAGACGTAAAGACCGATATCCTCAAGTTAGAACAGTAAGGCGTGGGTACTTTAAATTTTTTAACGAAGGAGATGCTGAGAGTATAAAACAAATTCGTGAAATTAAAAAAGCAGAAATAACCGCAAAAAAAACACGACCAGTCAGGTTTCCTAAGGAACGAAAAGTCTCCATGCTGACAAAGCAGACAACTAAACCTTCTACCATTTCCAAATTTGCGGCAAAACAGGATTTAAAAAACTTAAAACCGTCTCCGGAAGGATTTATGTCAGTTACCCAAATTTGTAAAGCTTTGGGAATAGCAGATACCACCTGGTGGGCGCTAAAAGTAAGACACAAAGTGATTTCTCACAAGATGGGTGGCAAAACTTTTTATAAGAAAGAGGACGTTGACCAAATTTCGGCGGAAAGACAGAAAAAGGCAACTGAGAGAATGAATCTGAGATTAACAATAAAACCTGCGATTGAAAAGGAAACTGATGGTGAGTTTGAAGAAATGATGGAAGGTGCTAAAGAACAAAATTCTCAAGATCTAGATTTATTTCACCTACACCTAGCTGAAATTGGACAAATTCCGGTCGAGATTAAAAAACATAAACTATGGGGAGTTAAGATCTCAAGTGGTCAACTTGCTGTCAGGGTTTTAAAAAATCTTTTAAATTCTAATTTGTTAGACTCCAGCCAAGAACGATTGGTAAGACAAATTTTAGAGACCCCAAGAGGCAAATATTTTTCGAAAGAGTTTCAACTTATAGTTGATAGCAAACTAGAAAAGGAAAAAACTGGTAAAATTAATGCTTCGGATAAAAAATTTTTGGAAGTTTTGCAGAGGCTTGATTTGTGGCTTGGCAGATTAAAAATTAATAACATTCCGCAAGTTATCGATCACCAGATAAAAGTTTTTAATTCTGGATCTGAGGCTTTTGATAATTTAGTTACCTCGAACATGCGTTTAGTTCTTAGTATAGCCAAAAAGTATCTATGGTCTGGTTTCTCAATTTCTGATTTGCAAGGTTATGGCGATGAAGGCTTGATGAAAGCTGCTGTTAAGTTTGACTGGCGCAAAGATTACCGATTCTCAACTTATGCTACTTGGTGGATAAGACAAACGATAGTAAGAGCAGTTGCAGATTTCTCTGACACCATCCGGGTACCTGTACACATGTATGGAAGAATTGCAAAATTTAAGAGAGAAGTTGACAGGTTGTTGCAAGATAGTGGAAATATTGATTCAGAAGAACTAGCTAATGAAGTTGATCCTACCGGAAATCTTGCAAAAAGTTTGAAGACAAGAAATTTGGTTTCATTAAATTCTCCGGTTGGACCAAATCAAGATACTTTTCTTGAGGATTATCTGGAGGATGTAAGGAGCAATATGGAGGACAATTCAGATAAAATTGGGATGAGAGAGACCGTTAGGCAAGCCCTAGACACTTTGACGCTTCGTGAAAAAAGGGTTTTAGAGTTACGTTATGGCTTGGTTGATAGCAGATCAAGATCGTTAGATCAAGTTGCTGCTGATTTGGCCAAAGAAGAATTTGGTAGGGTAACCCGAGAGCGAATTCGTCAAATTGAATCAAAGGCGCTACGCAAACTCCGCCATCCTTCAAGAGCAAAAAAACTTAGGCCATATTTTGATGATGATCCCAAATCGCTAATAATTAGTCCCGGTCAGGCTGCTAATGTTCCCAGAACCGACAAAAGAAGTTAAGGAAATTCATAATATCTTAAAACCTGCACAATGACTATTTAAACTAGCACTGACTACCTAAGGGTTAAAGGTGATCAATAATTGCGTTTGCCCAAAGAGCATATCCTTTGTCTGAAGGGTGCAAACCGTCTGCAGAAATTAACTCTGTATACTTTCGACCGTATATTTTGCTGCCTGTATAAATATCAATAAGAATACACTTGAATTGCTTAGCATGCGCGTTGATAATTTTGTTAAATTTTCCGGTTACAAATCTTGACAAAAACTTTACCAACATCGACAGGGAAGGTGCAACAGAAACATCGGGAATATTGCTGATGATAATTTTAGCTTTTGTCTTTTCTTTAAGTGTATTAATTAGTTCAAAAAAATCATTTTCGAAG
>Ga0209542_10003615_pt1 | contig 32858 bp, 41 predicted proteins | sample RifCSPhighO2_01_FD_184028 | JGI IMG/M metagenome (GOLD analysis project Ga0209542, IMG submission 184028) | Soil microbial communities from Rifle, Colorado - Rifle CSP2_plank highO2_0.1 (SPAdes) (version 2) | ecosystem: Environmental > Terrestrial > Deep subsurface > Rock core/Sediment ... | reverse complement strand
CATGGATGAATCGTTTTCGAGGAATTCTTATTCGCTGGTCGAAGAAAGCGGAGAATTATCTTGCGCTATTACATCTTTCTTGCGCATACATCACATATGGCCAAGCTGGGTTATTGGGATAGGTTCTTAGCAGAATATTTTGAATGGATAAATATATTGATCTCGTAATTCCGCCAAAGCTGGAGAAAGAATTCAGGATTTTTTTCGGCTCAAGGTTTGTCGGGATATTTAAGAAAGCGGTTACGGTACTTTGGGGAGAGGGGTTCTCAACCGCCAGGGAAATTTCCGACCTTACACCAGAACAATTAAAAGCACTTCTTGCCTTAAAGGACCTTTGGGTCATCTTTGACCAGGATGGAAATCCGATAGGCGTCAGTAAAAAAATTTAACCCCCGCTTAACGAGGGGGTTCTTTCATTATTTGCGGTAAATTTATGTTATAATAAAAATATGAAAAAGATAGTCTCCTCGCTTTTAATAATGTTATTTTTCCTAGCTTTTTACGGACAATCTGAGGCCGCAATGGCCTGTCCAAACCTTACCCGTACCCTAGGGAGGGGTGCTTCCGGCTCTGAAGTCGCCGGTCTGCAGGCGTTTTTGGCCGGTTTGCCGGGGATATATCCCGAAGCGCTGACAACCGGATTTTTCGGGCCGCTGACCGAGAAGGCACTTCAGCGTTTCCAGGCGGAGCGCGGTATTGCTTATTCCGGCTCACCGGCCTTTAACGGTTTCGGATTACTTGGGCCAAGAACCCGTGCCATGATAAATGTTGTATGCGCGGAATCCTCTAACGGAAGTGCCGTACTAACTCCGGCGCCCGTGTCTTCTCCGACCCCGCCTCCCTCACCGATAATTTCAGCATCAGCCGGTCCGCAAATGGATCTAAAAATAAACAGCTCGGACGGACCGGTTAAAGTTTTTGCGGGTTCCGATATAACTATTTCATGGACCCTAAGCAATCACGCGTGGTGGTATTGCGGTAAATTGAGAGACTGGTCGGGTTCCATAATTCCGCCGGTTTCCGGCTCCGAAGTTATTCCGAAAATCGCTTACAGTAAAATTTTTAAATTAAATTGCTACGTTGATAATGTCGCCACTGAAGATCAGGTGAGCGTCGAAGTTGTTCCGGCCCCTACCCCGACACCCACACCGACCCCGATAACTGTATCGTCGCCGTTGAGGGCGGAAGTTCCTTATGACGGGCCTTTCGGACGCATAGATTGCGCAACGAGCGTATGGCCGGGAAGTGTTTATTATCTGGAGGACGGCCCGCCGACTGTCAGGTGGCAGGTGTCGTCCACCCCGACATATGACTGGGATTTTTATTGGCACGAGACGGTTGATGGTGTTGAAACGAAAACTTACGGAGGAACCACCTTCGGTGACGTGGCGAACAATGTTTCGAAGCTGGAGTCATATGAATTTAAAACGATGAAAATAAAGCGTTACGCAGATGTTGTGATAGACCAGAATCATGCGCCTTACGCGCTGTATTCGGCTTCCGCCGATTCCATTTGCAGGACCAACGAAGTTGAATTTGAAATAAAAACATCGAGGACTCCTTAGATGAGGCCGTTTCTTATTTTAATATTACTTGATATAAGAAGCCTGCATAATGTCGGTGCGATTTTCCGGACCGCGGACGCGATGGTGGTTAAAGAAATATATCTTGCAGGCTACACGCCAGAGCTGTACGATCTCTTCGGCAAGTTAAGAAAAGGCTTTGCGAAAACCGCGCTGGGGGCGGAAAAATTCATTTCGTGGAAAAAAGCAAAAAGCATCAGTGCACTGATAAAAAAACTGAATTCCGAAAAAATCTTTATCGCGGCTTTAGAACAATCTAAAAATAGCGTTCCGCTAAACCATTTTACTTCAAGGTGCCAACTTGGAAACCGGGTTTCCAAGTCCAAGAAAAAAACACTTGGCGGTCTCACCGCCAAGTCGGGGATCGCCCTGATTCTCGGCAACGAGGTCCGCGGTATACCAAAAAGCATCCTTAGAAAATCGGATGCTGTTTTGCAAATCCCCATGCAAGGAAAAAAAGAATCCTTAAATGTCTCCGTGGCCGCCGGAATAGCGCTTTATGCTCTAGCACAAATTAACTAAGCAATCTCATCGCTTTCCTCGCGACCGTAAGAACGGTCCTCGGGGTTGCCTGGTGGCAAAACCCGCTCTGAAGTTCTTAGTTAATTTGTTACTTAACCTCTTTCCCGGTGGCGCGCTTTATGATGAAATAGGCTATTGCGACGAACAGGATTATCGCGAGAATTGCCAAGTACCATTTGAGAAGCGATTTTATTCTGGCCCAGGTTTCATCGCTTATGCTGAAAATCGAGGCTAAAAATGATTTGCCATTTGAGCCGGTTTTTGAAACTTCAGTCGGTGTCGGTGTCGGAGTAACCGGGGCGGTTGGCGTGGGTGTCGGTGTTCCGATTGTTTTGCCGTTCTGGTCTACGCACACAGTAACGGGAACGTTAACTGTTTTGCAGACGGTTGATGCTCCCTGAACTTGTCCTACTGTCGGCGTCGGACTTGGGGTGGGGGCCGGAGCTGCGGCTAAAACATTCACATCGCATACTCCGTTTGAAGTTCTGCCGTACGCGTCGGTAATTTTTACGCTAGCGGTTTTTTGGCCGGTTGTTGAAAAGGTTCTTGAAACAGATTTTGATGCGCCTGAAACTTCGCCTGACCATGAATAATAGTAGGGTGCAGTTCCTCCGCTTTCAAAAGCGATAAATGTTACGATATTTCCGATTCTCGGTGAATCAGGAGAAATTGAACATGCCGCTCCCAATCCCTGCTGTACGGGGGTTGGCGTCGGGTAGTATTGATTTACATAAATTGTTTCGCTATCCGAAGATTGCTGTCCGCTGTAACTTGTACAGGTCAGGGTGTATGTGATTGCGGTGTACGGATACACAGTTTCAGAACCACTAATGTTTTTTGAACCGGACCACCCGCTAGATGCGTAGCAGGAACTTGCGTTTGATGTGTTCCAGAAAAGCGTAGCCGATTGTCCTGGCGATACGCTGTTAATATTTGCGTATAAATTAACGGTCGGATAAACGGCATATTGAGATATTTGTGTCGGAGTTGGGGTCGGTGTCGGTTCTGGCTGAAGCGGTGGAGAGCAAGCTTTTTGGGCGTAAAACAGAATACCGCCGACTGTATATGTATAAGATGTGGATCCACACCATGAATTAGAATTTGCATAGCTAACGCTAAAAGGCGCCAAAACGGCGAAAATAGCCAAAATTATGCTTATTTTTAGGGTGTTTTTCATTTGAATACATTATATATCAAACCACAATAAAAGTCAATAGAGTTTTTGACCCTAATTTGTTAGTATATTCACATGGAAGAGCCTCCAAGACAAGAGGAAATGTTCCCGGAAATAGCGAAAACGGCGAAAGAAGATATTATAACTTCGCGTCGCGAAAGGCATAAAAAAATTTCGGATATAGAAGACATGCGCAAGCTCGGCAGATACGTCGGGGCTGCGCAGAAAGAAAAAAAGGAGCTTGAGTTAAAAAATATTAGAAAAGAAATTATGGAAGAAAAATAAAATGTTAAGCATATTACCGCAATTATTGGATTTTCAATTTTATGGTCCGTTTATTTTGCGTTTAGCGCTCGGAGTTATTTTTTTGGCGCACGGATGGCCGAAGCTAAAAGGCGACAAGTCGCAATTTGCCGGATGGCTCGAATCCATGAATTTGCGCCCGGGAAAATTTTGGGCATGGGTTGTGGCGCTTGCGGAATTTCTTGGCGGGATATTGATATTGGCGGGACTTTTTACGCAACTTGCAGCATTCGTATTGGCAATAGAATTTTTTGTGATTATTTTCTGGGTGCGCAGGGGTCAGCCGTTTGTCCTTTCCGAGGGTAGGGGGCGCGAATTTGATTTCTTAATTTTAGCGGCGCTTTTGTCTTTGCTCGTTCTGGGTCCAGGCGCCTTTGCCGTTGACTACCCGTTGTAAAAAGAAAACTAAAAGATTTTGGATTACCTTGCGAACCCGACGGGGCGAGCACGAGGAATTTTTTAGCAAGAAAATATCCGTGTAATCCAAAATTTTGTTAGTTTTCTTTTTTGAGTTTTCGTGTTAAAAATATGAAATGGCGTCATACGATGTTGTATTTGATATTGAGACGAAAAAATCTTTTGATGAAGTCGGGGGAAAGGCTCATTTTGATAAATTGGGAATTTCCGTCGTGGGTGCGCATATTTCTGGGGAGGATAAATATTACGCGTTTGAAGAGCGTGAAATCCCTGAGTTTGAGAAGATGATAAAGGGGGCACGGTGCGTTATCGGTTTTAATATCCATCATTTTGATTTGCCGGTTTTACAGCCCTATGTCAGCTGGAGCTTAAAAAGCTTAAAAACACTGGACCTGATGGAAGACGTGGAAAAGGGCGCGGGCTTCCGCATTTCTCTGGATAATCTTTCCGAAACATCACTTGGCGCAAGAAAGTCAGGCGACGGCCTTCAGGCCCTGCGCTGGTACAAAGAAGGAAGAATAGACGATATAAAAAAATATTGTCTAAAAGATGTTGAGTTAACCAAGGCGCTTTGGGAGTATGGCAAAAAAAACGGGCACGTACTTTTTTATTCCAAACATTCGTCGGGAAGAGTTGCTATTCCCGTGAGCTGGGGTAAGATGGAGGCAAATTTAGATGCTTATTCACAGACAAGTTTATTTTAAAATTATGGATCCCGTTAGAAATCGCGGACGCATAGCTAAAAACATGATATATAACAAAACATTAAAGTTTATAGGCAATAATTTAAAGGGCAAGGCGCATTTTGCGTCTGTGTCCTATTTCTAACGGGATGGAAGGAGCAATATTTTTTAATATAGTAGGGGCAGGAATGACCTTGAAAGAGGTCGTCGGCGCCGTCCACGAATTTGTAAGTTCAAAACCGAAAAGGAAATATAAAATAATCGTGGGGACTGATTCCTCGGCGCGCAGCGAAACAAATTTTGTGACGGCAATTACCGTATGGCGCGTCGGGAACGGCGGGGTTCATTTTTGGACGCGTTCTCCGCAAACCAAGTGCCACGACTTGAGAGACCGTATTTATAGGGAAACGATACATTCCATAACGCTCGCACAGGAGCTAAGAGGATGCCTCAAAGAAACTTTGGGAGATGAGTTTTTCTGGGATGACCAGATACATATTGATGTCGGCGAGAACGGCCCAACGCGGGAATTTATAGATACCGTCGTCGGTATGGTTAAGGGCTATGGCTTTGAGGCGGTCATCAAGCCCAATTCTTTCGGTGCGAGCGTGGTAGCGGATCGCCATACATAAATCACTTGGGTGCTGGACACCCAAGTGCAAGTCCCCATAGCTTAACGGATAAAGCGTAGCCCTCCGAAGGCTGAGATCGAGGTTCAATTCCTCGCGGGGACACAAAATTGACAAAACATCGCTAAGCGCTATATTTTTTATAGATATGAAGATTTAGGAGAGTTCTTATGATAAAAGGATATGGAAGCAGAAAAGACATTAAGGGTAAGGCGATAGTTTTTGGGGGGAAGAAAAAAATTGGTTTTCGATGGCTTGAAAAAAACGGCGCCGTGGATTTAGGAGCTCCAAACGAAATTGTGGCAAAAAAAGGCAATGCGAGGGATGGCGGTTGTAATTTATTTTTTTCAACGCAAGAATGTTCAATTGGCATTAAAGAACAATTCTCTATTTATTTGTATGGCGATAAAGTAAGCGAGGTAACTTTAAAAATATGGGGGGCTTATTTGCGAACAGAGCCTCAGCGAGCCGTGAGAGATTTAAAAAAAGCCATTAAAGATTTAGAACATTTATCTCTTGCCATAAAATAACCGCTAGCGTATAGCGGTGTTTTGTTTTATATTTTTTCTATGCCCGAATTGCCTGAAGTTGAAACAGCCGTAAATAAACTAAAACCGCTCATAAAAGGGAGGCGGATTCTTAATTTTAACAGAAAGATTTTGGGACTTGAGCGGAAAGGAAAAGCGATATTAATCCATTTGTCCGGAGATTACCTCCTGGCCTTTCACCAACGGATGAGCGGAAGATTACTGGTGGTGAATAGAGATTACAAAGATAAATATATACGAAGGAGATTCAAATTATCAAACGGTAAAGACCTCGCTTTTCACGACGTCCGGCGATTCGGTGTTGTTTGGTATGGGCCTGCAAAAAAAGTTTTGGAGGATAATTATTTTAAAACTTTGGGGGAGGATGCGCTGGGTGTTTCGCTGCGGAAATTTAAAGAAATTTTAACCCCTAACCCCAACCCCCTCCCCCTTCGTAAGGGGGAGGGGGAAGAAAAATCTACATATCCCCTCTTCTTACGAAGGAGAGGGCGCGTCGCGCGGAGTGAGGTTAAAAAAGGAAAAATCAAATCTTTTCTCCTCGACCAGAAAAACCTGGCCGGCATCGGAAATATTATGGCGGATGAGATTTTGTGGAAGGCGAAGATTCATCCCGAGCGGAAAATCTCCGCTTTAGATGAAAAAGAAATTCTTTTACTTTGGAGAGCGCTCCGCTCGGTTCTTAAAAAAAGCATCAGGTTGGGCGGCTCAACAATGCGAGACTGGTTTCATCCTGACGGAGATTCGGGCGGGTATTTTGAAAAAAGGGCGGTTTACGGCAGGGAGGGTAAGCCTTGCTTTAGCTGTAGATCAAAAATTTTGCGAAAAAAAATAGCCGGTCGTTCCAGCTATTATTGTGCAAAATGCCAAAAAATTTAATATCTTTCACAGTGTTGGTATGGCACCATACGTCCTTGCCATCGGCTATAGCGCCATCTGGTTTCGCAATATATTCGCGATGGAGGCACATAAATCGGGTATCCCGGACCGCCTTCAATAATTACCGTCTTCGGACAGCCGGTCAAATAAAGAACTGAAACGATTAACACGAGGATCAGAAACATCGTCCAGAGCGTTTTTCTGTTCATTTTTCTCCTCCTCTATCCTGTTTTTTATCTAACGTTTATACTATCATGAATGCGTCGAAGTGTAAATGAAGATGGGTCAGCCTTGGCTGGCTAGACGGGCCATAGTATAACGGCAGTACGTACCCTTGGGGTGGGTATGATAGCGGTTCAATTCCGCTTGGCCCGACAAGAAAAATACATACAAAAATAAAAAATCGCCCGCGGCTTTAGTCGGGACGTTTTTTTATTTTATTTTCCCCAATACCCTGCGGCTTGCCGCAGGGTTACCTATCTTCCCCATGCTAAAATGAGCGCATGGGCGTAACTAAGAGCAACCACTGCGTCTACGACGCGCATTATCACATCGTCTTTCCCGTCAAATACCGCAAAGCATTGTTATCCCAACCAATCGCCTCGGCAATTCAGGAAATCGCGCTCCGCATTGAAGAAAGATACGATATCACCTTCGAAAAAATGGGTACCGACGGCAATCACATCCACATACTCTGCTCTTTCCACCCCAAGTACGCCGGAGGTTATATTGTCGGCATGTTCAAAAGCATTACCGCCAGGCAGCTCTTCGCGCGATTTCCTGAATTGAAAAAAGACCTGTGGGGAGGCGAGTTCTGGACTGACGGCTATTACCTTGCTACAGTTGGCACCCGAGGCGATTGGGCAACCGTTGAACGCTACGTTGCGAACCAGGGAAAGACGATGGGGAAGAGCCTCCAGCTTGTCCTATGGCAATAGCCCATGCGCTCTTCCTCTTCATACCCCGTCCGCTTGCGGCGGGGTTCTTGATTTTGAGGTGTCTTCATGCCTTCATACACCTGGTGCAGATTTTGATGCGACGCCCGCCCGACAGCACAAAAAAACGAACATATACTAGCCTCTAGGCGCCCCTCTCTCTCCGCATTTTTTCTTTCTTTGTGCTAAAATGTACGAATGATAATTAAAAACCATGGAGCAAAACTCCTTTTTGCGGCAATTTTCGTTGCCTTCTTTTTGGTCGCATTATTCACCAGCCTGCCGGCAGGCAGGGTCTCTGCCTTCTCCTTCACGCTCTCTAGCGAAGGGGACAAGCAGGTAACCCAGGGTTCTTCAGTAACCAACCTTATCACAGCTATGGTCACCTCCACATCAGGAGGTATGCAAAACACGGGTTTCTCCATAACAGGCCTCCCTTCAAACTCAACCTATTCCTTCTCTCCCACATCTTGCCTGCCTTCCTGCTCCACCTCTTTAACCATAAATACAACTACAGCAACCCCCCAGGGCTTCTACTATATCAAAGTCTACGCCATGGCCTCAGCCCGGGGATCCGTAGTCCAAAGAACCACCTTTACATTAACAGTAACCTCTTCTTCTATTGCTGTTGCCACTTCTCTTTCCACCCAAGCCTCAACCAAGTTCGCAATAGGAGACAGGGTCTATGTATCTTCTGGACCGCTCAATGTAAGAAAACAACCCCGAACCAATAGTGCTAAATTGGGAACCCAGCCCACGGGAGCACAAGGCGCAGTAGTAGGAGGTCCTATCTTCAGGAGTAACTACTGGTGGTGGAAAATCAACTACGATACCGGAGCGGACGGCTGGTCAATTGAAAACTTCCTAGAAAAAGTATCTCCTATACCCACTCCCACACCAACACCAACTCCTGCTCCCACAATAACAGACTTTGACTTCTTTCTCGCTAACGGTGGCCTCAAATCAACAAATCAGGGCTCGTTTGTGACCAACTTTGTAACCGCGACTCTGGTTTCAGGAACTTCCCAATCGGTTTCTTTTTCAACTTCAGGTCTTCCTGCAGGAGCAACAGCAACCTTTTCTCCGACTTCTTGTTCTCCCGCTTGTTCTTCTACCTTTACAATCTCAACTCTTTCCACAACCCCCGCTGGAAATTACACAATTACAGTAACCGGAACTGCCACAGGAGGATTGATCAAAACAACCCCCTTTACTCTTACGGTAATCGGTGTAGATACTATTGCACCATCCATTCCTACCGGTCTTATCGCAACAGCGGTATCTTCTTCGCAAATCAATCTTTCATGGACCGCCTCAACTGACAATGTCGGAGTAGCCGGATACAAAGTGTTCAGAGGAGGCGTTCAAATCGCCATAGTCATTACCGGAACTTCTTATCAAAATACAGGGCTTACAGCATCAACAATTTATTCCTACACCGTTTCGGCTTATGATGCCGCGGGGAACAATTCTGCTCAATCATCTTCGGTGTCAGCAACGACACAGAGCGCGATAAGCGCCAAATTTGTAATAGGAGATAGAGTACAGGTTTCTTCCGGTCCGCTTAACGTTAGGGCCACTCCTTCCATTTCCGGAACGATTTTAGGCGTTCAAGCTACCGGGGCGTTCGGCACCGTAATCGGGGGATCTGTTTCTGCCGATGGATACAATTGGTGGCAGATAAATTATGCTACTGGAGCAGACGGTTGGAGCACAGAGGATTTCTTGGCGATTGTAATGAATTTGGACGCAATCAATCTTCCTATATGCACCGCCTCGCTTCAAACGCCCGAAACCACTATTACCTATTACGTAGCAACCAACGAACAGGGAGCGAATAACGAACTATGCGACGGTTTGGCGCCAACGAACGAAGGAGGCAACCGCTGTCCATTTAAAGACTTCGCTTCACTCCGTGTTCGCGAGAAGCTATTTTCAACCGCAGATGGCAACTTCGGAACAAAATCAGTAACAGTAAAGGTCCGTGCGGGAACGTACTTTATTCACCCACTACAGCTTTTCCCAAGTGAACCGCTTCAGCCACTGCTGATTAATGCGAATGGACAATCAGAAAACGAATCAGTAGTTTTGATGAATTATAATGGAGAACAGGCCATTCTTGACGGGACCTGTCCTTCAAATATTAGTGGATGCGATTTCCCTGAAAATCCGGGAAAAATTTGGACGATTCTGGAAATATACGGAAGCAATATAATTATACAAGGGCTCACATTTGACAATGCTTATGGGCGAAATATTCAAATCGGCGCAGCCGATACGCATATTCGATGCAATAAACTGATCGGTTCATATGGTTCAGACAGCGATTCAATCAAAGCGACCAGCGGTGAAGGTCCGGTGTACATTTATGGCAATGAGTTTAGCGGCCCAAACGAACAAGCAATTGACGGCACAAAAGCGAGGGATTGGATTATAGAGAATAACACGGTGCGTGACGGCGGAGGATTCGGCTTTAAGTTCGAAGCGCTAAATGTGCTGATGCGCAATAATAGCTTTATAAACCTGCGGAGCCCAGGAGTAATAGCTTTGGGTGCCGATGGAAGCTCACCGCACGCGAAAGAATATGAAGCATATTATATACGGGCAAAAAACAATACTTTCGCGGGAGTAAAAAAACCGGATATTTTTGGGCATTGTTATGACTGCGCGTTTAGCGGCAATTCCGTTTCCGGAGCCGAAGCCGGTGTTCATTTCGGAGATGAGCATCCGGGTTATCCGGATGGCTGCCAAAACGGCACGTGGTGTCTTCCGAGCACTAACGCAAGTTTTTTTAACAACCGCTTTCGCGATATCCGCGGCCTTGAAGGCTTTAATAACGTGTTTGTTGTTGCGGACGCCCTTCGTATTATTGAGTTCGCAGCGGGCAATAACCTATACTGTGTGCCAAGCGGAGAACAACCGATATTTTGGCGCGGGGGCGTGGTCCCGCAAGACCTTATTTACGATCTTGCGACATGGCAAGAAAGGTCAGGAATCGATTACGGCTCTGAAGTATTGGCGGCAACTGATCCAAAATGCACCAGTTGGTAAACTGAATATTATTTCATCTTCAAATGTCTCCCAGCTTTCATGCACCGGGTGCAGATTTTTATTCTGCCGCCTGTGGGCAAAGAGGCCCACTGGAGGTTGGGATATTTTCTTGATGTTTTGGTCAGATTATAGTGGCCGCGGAGCAGGCGCCTCGTTCCCATAACAACCGACCCTTTTTCACAAATTGTACATTGTTTAGACATAGTGTGATGCAAATCAACTAATTTCATGCTAATCTACAAATTGCGAATACTCTTCATTAGCAATTCGCATTATTAGCATATGATTCGCATATTAGCATCATACTTATAATGAATCAAGCCATAGATTCCGTATTTAGAATATTGATACTGCTCTTCTCTATAATAGTGCACGAGGTCTCGCATGGCGCGGCGGCTTATGCCATGGGAGACGACACGGCAAAAAACGAGGGAAGGCTTACCCTAAATCCTATTCCGCATATAGACCCGGTAGGCACCATACTCCTCCCGTTGTTCATCGGGTTCGGCTGGGCGAAGCCAGTGCCTTACAATCCTTATAATTTGCGCAATCAAAAATGGGGGCCTTTTTTGGTCGGCATAGCGGGGCCTTTAAGCAATATCGTTATTGCGGTAATTTTCGGGTTGCTTTTAAGGTTTTCCGGAGACATGGCTCTTCCTGAAAAGTTCCTGACCATTATCGCGTCGATCACAATATTAAATCTGGGTTTGGCGCTTTTTAATTTAATTCCCATCCCGCCGCTCGATGGCTCAAAGATATTTTCCGCGATTTATCCGCGCGGATTGATGTTTTTCGAATCTTTCGGCAATTACGGATTCATAATTTTGCTCGCTATCGTATTTTTTACTCCGTTTCTCGACTGGACGGTTCTTCCCGCAATGGATTATCTTTTCCGGTTGATTACCGGCGCGGGGTTTTGAGATAACCCCCGTAGCCCCCTTATTTTAAGTGGGCGAAGAATTGAAGCGTATTTATTTTAAAAAAATCTACAAATAAATACCCCCTTAAGGTAAGGGGGTAGGGGCCTGCCTGCCGGCAGGCAGGGCTATGAAATTTGTTTTCTTAATTTTTCCAGCTTGCCGTGAAGCCACAAGTCCATTTTTCGTGCTTCCGCGAAAAATTCATTTGCCGAAACGACTCTCATTGGGTCGTCCAAAAGCGTCGATTGACGGCTCTTTTTTCCGTTTTTTTCTTTCACCAAATAACTCATCGCAGAAATTCCGTACTCATGGCCGGGGTAATGCTCCGGCAGACGGAGCTCAATGCGTTCTATAACACCTTCGAATATTTCACGGACCCAAGTATTTGTTACGGCACTTTTCCGCACGCTCATAAACTTTACATGGTCGCTGACTTTTCGCGTAAACATTACGATACCGCGCGCCTCGCATTTTTTTGCTTTTGCCTCATTATCAAAATCATTCCCGCAAATCCGACATTCAAAATCTGACATATTTCCTCCGTAAGGATATCCAATCAAATAATATATGAAAAAAGCATGATTTTCAATAATTGACGCTATTTTTTTAGTTTGCTAATATCTGAGCAGAATTACAGGGGGGTATTTAATGGAACATAAATATTATTGGGCGGGACTCGAAAACGGAAAAAAAATCTACGACAAATGCATTGAACTCGCAAAGAATTCAGATTGCAAAAAACGTAAATTCGGGTGTATTATTGCCGCTAAAGAAATAGCAATAATGGCTCCGGGAGAGCCCGACATTATTTCCGTTTGGGGTGAAGGGTATAACCACAAAGTGTGCGGTTTGGAAAATTTTAATTGCTGTAAAGAAAGAGCGAATATCGCAAGCGGAACGCGGACGGAATATTGCGGGGCGATTCATGCTGAAACGATGGCATTGCAGGATCTAATCCGGCACGCCCATGACGCTTCTAATTTTTCCAATATAACTTTGTATGTTGCCGGCTTAAATGGAGACGGCTCATTTTTCGACAACTCGAAAGGGTTTTACTGCTTGCCGTGCGCGAAAGAATTAATTCATGCGGGCATTCCAAAGATTGCCTTAGCTTCGCTCGAAACTCCGAAAACCGGAGTGTGGAGCATGCGAACGATTAATAAAGCTGTAAGTGAATCTCTTAAATTTACCAAAGGGACAAAAAAAGTCGATTACGATGCCAATTTTGGACGATAGAAATTTAGATAGCGTCATTGACGCTATTTTTTTATTTTGCTAAGTTTTAATCAGAAAAGAATTGTTGATGAAAAAAACAGCTGATTTGGAACGAGTTGATTGGGCCATACTTACTAAACTGGAACAAAAAGCTGTTGTTGCCGCAAGAAAAATCAGAGAAAGCGCTTACGCGCCTTATAGCAATTATAAAGTTGGCGCAGCGGTAGTTTCTGCAAGCGACAAAATTTATACTGGAGTAAACGTTGAAAATGTCCATTACAAAGTTGGACATGCGGAAGAATATGCGCTTGGAGATATGGCAAAGTATGGCGAAAGGCAATTTAAAGTTTTGGTATGTCATGCCAAAAACGGAGGCATTCCTTGTATGTCGTGCCGTCAAGTAATGAGAGAATTTTCCGGAGAAGATTTGGATGCAGTGACTATTATTGGATCTGCAATAAACGGAGATTTAATAAAATGTAAATTTAGCGATATCGTAGGCGTTGATTCATTCGGACCCGCCGACCTCGGCATTGATCCCTCAAAGTTTTAGTCCCGGCCTTGCGTCGGGATTTTCTTTATGCTAAACTCGGACTTATCAAGTTATGCCGACAGTAAACCAATTAGTAAGAGGGGCCAGAAGGAAGTCCGTGGCGAAAGCGAAGTCGGTTGCTTTGGCGCGCTCTTTTAATGTGTTAAAGAACCGCCCGATGTATTATCCATCTCCTTTCAAAAGAGGAGTTTGCCTTTCCGTTAAAACAATGACCCCGAAAAAGCCGAACTCCGCGTTGCGGAAAGTCGCCCGTGTCAGATTAACGAACGGAATGGAGGTAACGGCATATATTCCCGGAGAAGGCCATACTTTGCAGGAGCACTCAGTGGTTGTTATCCGCGGAGGCCGTGTAAAAGACTTGCCCGGAGTGCAGTACCATATTGTCCGCGGTGTATTGGATACGACCGGTGTTGATAAGCGCCGCCAACAGCGTAGCAAGTATGGCGCTAAACGTCCCAAATAGAATACCAATAACGAATTAATACGAATGTACGAATTTGAATTATTAGTATATTAGTAAATTATTAGTAATTAGTACTTATGAGAAGAAAAAAAAGAGAAAACAGAGAAATAGTCCCCGACCCGATATACGATTCAATAATTTTGTCTAAGTTCGTAAATCATTTGATGTTCTCCGGCGAGAAGGCAGTGGCTCGGCGAGTCATCTGGGGAGCATTGGACGAGATCAAAAAAAGTCTGTCTGCGCAGGCAGGCAAAGTGCCGGGAGCGGAAAACCCCGTAACGGTTTTGGAGGCAGCATTAAAAAATGTAGCGCCTCTTGTTGAAATCCGTCCGCGGAGAGTGGGAGGCGCAACCTATCAGGTGCCTCGCGAAGTGTCTCCGGACAGGAGAAACGCCCTTGCCATGCGCTGGCTGGTAGCCGCCGCGCGCGCCAAAAAAGGAAAACCGATGTCCAAAAAATTGGCCGAAGAAATTTTACTTGCGATAAAGAACGAAGGTTCAGCCATCAAGAAAAAATTAGACACTCACCGCATGGCCGAAGCCAACCGCGCCTTTGCCCACTTTGCATGGTAACGGTTTTGTGATAAAATAATCTTATGGCAAATATAATAATAGAAATTCCAAAAGAGGTTTTAAAACGCGGCGGCAACCGCAAGTTTTTAGTTGTTGATCCTAAGGAATTTGCAAAAGACCTGAAGAGGAGTTGGGAAATGAGCGACGCTCTTGAAGCAAGTAGATTGGGGCGGCGAGAACATAGGCTAGGCAAGACAAAAGTCTTAAAAAGCCTGAAACAGCTTATTAAATGACTCCGCGAAGGATTGTCAAAGTAGAACATGCCTCTCTTTTTGAAAAGAATTTTGAGCGACTTCCAAAAACCATCCGAAAATTGGCGGTTAATAAAGACATGCTTTTTCGGCAAGACGCATTTCGTCCATCTTTAGAAACCCACAAGCTTGGCGGTAAACTAAAAAACGATTGGGCATATTCGATAAATAAAGATTATCGTATTCATTTTTATTTTGTGAGTGATAATGTTGTGGTTTATTTAAACATCGGCACGCACGAGATTTACAAGAAATAAATAAAATGATAGTTTAAAGTTTATATTTTTATGGCACGAGAATATCCAATTGAGCGGGTGCGAGATATTGGCATTATCGCACACATAGACGCAGGGAAGACCACGGTCTCCGAGCGGGTGCTTTTTTATACAGGAGTTTCGCACAAAATAGGCGAGGTTCACGAAGGAGCGGCCGTGATGGACTGGATGGAGCAGGAACAGGAGCGCGGAATTACAATTACTTCCGCGGCAACTACATGTTTTTGGACGCCTTCATATATTTCGCATGAAAAAAAGGACAAGTCGCACGAGTATCGCATTAATATTATCGATACTCCCGGACACGTTGATTTTACAGTCGAGGTGGAGCGCTCACTCCGAGTTCTCGACGGAGGGGTCGTTGTTTTTGACGGAGTCGCGGGGGTTGAACCGCAATCCGAAACCGTATGGCGCCAAGCCGATAAATATAAAGTTCCGAGAATTTGTTTTGTAAATAAACTTGACCGCACCGGTGCAAATTTTGTAAAAAGTTTTGATTCGATTTTGGATCGTCTGACTCCGAACGCCGTTGCGTTAAACTTGCCGGTCGGCTTGGAAAGCGACTTCTCCGGAGTAATTGATTTGACGAGAATGAAATTTGTTAAGTTCGAAGGCGAGCACGGCGAAAAAGTTATTGTTGAAGATATTCCGGAAAATAAAAAAGCGGAGGCAACGGAATGGAGATCCAAGCTTGTAGAAAAGATCGCAGAATCAGACGAATCTCTGACGGAGAAATTTTTAGAGGGAAAAGAAATATCCGATGTCGAACTTAAGTCCGCTTTAAGAAAAGCCACTTTGGAATATGCGCTGATTCCTGTATTTTGCGGTTCGGCGCTCAAAAATAAAGGAGTGCAAATGATGCTTGACGGCGTTGTGGATTATTTGCCTTCTCCCGCCGATGTTCCTCCTCTTGTGGCGCATGATCTTGAGACGGAGGCGGAGGTTACGCGCGAGCCGAAAGATGACGTGCCTTTTGCGGCGCTCGCCTTTAAGCTTCAAACCGATCCTTATGTCGGACAATTAACCTATTTTAGAGTTTACTCGGGAACGCTCTCCGCCGGCTCATATGTTTTGAATTCCAAAACCGGAGACAAAGAGCGCGTAGGCAGAATTTTGCGCATGCACGCGAACCACCGTGAAGAAGTTAAAGAAATGCAAGCGGGGGACATCGGAGCGATTGTCGGATTAAAAAATACAAGAACCGGCGATACACTTTGCGATCCGGAGCATCCGATAAGATTGGAATCGATAGTATTTCCGGAGCCGGTTGTATCACTTCGTATTGAACCGAAAACAAAAGCCGACCAGGAAAAAATGGGGTTGGCTTTGCGCAGGCTTTCCGAGGAAGATCCGACGTTCCGTATTAAGGGAGACGAGGAAACAATGGAGACGATTATTTCCGGAATGGGCGAACTTCATTTGGAAATTCTTGTTGACCGGATGAAACGGGAATTTAAAGTTGAAGCGAACGTCGGCCGCCCACAGGTTGCTTATAAAGAAACCATCAAGAAAATGGCGGAAGCCGAAGGAAAATATATTAAGCAGTCCGGAGGAAGAGGACAATACGGACATGTCTGGATACGTGTTGAGCCCAATGAGCGCGGAAAAGGTTTTGAATTCACGAATGAAATAAGAGGAGGAGTTGTTCCGCAGGAATTTATCGGTCCGATTGAAAAAGGCGTTAAAGAAGCGTTGGACAAAGGAGTTGTCGCCGGCTTTCCGCTCGTGGATCTCAAAGCCACTATTTATGACGGTTCGTATCACGAAGTGGACTCTTCGGAGGCGGCGTTCAAGATTGCCGGTTCCATTGCTTTGCAGGAAGCCGCGAAGCGCGCAAGCCCGTGTATTTTGGAGCCGATAATGAAAGTTGAAGTGGTAACCCCCGATAAATTTTTGGGAGATGTTACGGGAGACCTTTCATCAAAGCGCGGACGCATTGAGCACATGGGTGAGCGCATTAATGTAAAAGTTGTTGACGCAAAAGTTCCTTTGTCCGAAATGTTCGGATATGTGACAAAGCTCCGTTCAATGACCGAAGGAAGGGCATCATACACGATGGAGTTCTCGCACTACGAAGAAGTACCGAACAACGTTGCGGAATTAATTAAAGAGGGGAAGAAGTAATTTATCCAGCTCATTTGTAAAAAAAGAACGTGCTAATATAAAGACATGTTGATTAAAATACCAAAAGCCATACGCATGTTGCTCGTTGTGTTATTGACGTTCGTTGTAGCTTCAGCAACAGCTATATTTATAGGCTGGTTTTTACCATTAATACTGATTATAAATTCAGACTTAGCTGCATTAATAGCGACGCTGGTTTTTATCATACTTCTTATTGGTTTGCCAATGTTTATTTACGGTCGTTTGTACCCGGAATATGATCCGGAACAAGAAAACAAAGAAATCGAAATTTTTAACGGAATAAAATTACCGAAAATTTCTATCATATGGATTGTTTTAATGAGCTTGATGTTCTTAGTTTTTATACTTCAATCGCTTAGCAAAAAATCAACCACATCAATTCAAGATATATATATTGCGGTTGCCGCTCTTGTTTTGGTCATCAGTGCAAATAAAATATTTAAAAATAAATATAATACGCCTCAACAAAAACAGGCCAATAAAATTATAATTATTTTTTTAGCAATATTTTTATTGGTTCAATTAATTTTATTCTTTTCCGTATAAAATAATAGATTATGGAAAACGAAAAAGAAATTCCCAAAGAAGAGCTTTTGTCCGATAAATTACTCAAAGAAAATCTCGACGAAGAGCTCGCTCTTGACGACCTGCCAGTTTAGTGCTAAGTTGTTTTTAGAAAATTCGCGCTTGAAAGGAGAAAAGAAAAATGTGCTGGAAATGCGATGAGAAAAATGAGGAACAGCAACGTGAAGCAAAAAATCCGAAGGTAAAAGAAAAAGAACCGAAGGGCAGAGGCCTTAACGTTTTTGTACATTTGCCGGAAACCACTAAAGCCTGCGGTGCGATAAAAAAATAAAAAATAACCCGGCATCCGCCAACTGGCGCGGCCGGGTTTTCTTTTTTTTGCGGACATGCTACGGATAGTTCCAGAAAGGAACATTAAAATGAGAAAGATTTTTGTTTTACTGGCAGCGGCTATTTTGAGTTTTGGAGCAAGTTCGGCAATTGCCAATCATATCGAACAGCCGAATTTTCCGAGGAAGCCAAACCAGGAAACAGAATTGGTTTTGAAAATGGACGATTTTTCTTGCGGTAATTTATATATTTTTCAGTACGACGCCGGAGAAAAACAACACTGGAAATTCTATTATCTGGGAGACAATTTTTCACACAAGCCGATCACTGTCATTTTTGCGGATGAGCGGGAAGCAGCTGAGGAAAAATCAGGAATAATCAAAGTGTGGGTAGACCGCGATCGCGACGGGCACTTTGACGAAAAGTTCGGCGACGGTGCAAAAGTATTTGAGAAATATCCGTCGCCGTGCCAAATTGTCGGCACAAGCACATAAAAAATTAATGACAATCATAACCTCCGCTCCGCGGGGGTTTTAATTTTGACGGAATATCGTGTTAATCTTTAATAAGACGTATCGGTAATATTTTGCAAAAAAAGGCGCAGAAACCAAAAGGAAAGATAGAGTACGAGAAGTTGGAAAAAAAGATCGACCTGATAAATCTCGCCGCGGATTGGTATTTTATCCTTACAATGAAAAATCTTGCTGAAGACAAAGAAAAGCAGGGCGGCGCGTTTCTCCGGTCCCAAGAAAGCTTGCTGAAAGATTTGAAAAAAGAACACGAGGATCTTACGCGGGACTTGGAAAACCTGTTTTTCGCGTATTTGCTTTTCGCTGTTTCGACCGAACTTATGAATAAGGACGAGATCAAAGCATCGGAGAAAAAGATAGCGAGTGTTGCGGGAGAGCTTTTTGAAATGTTGCCGGAAGACTCGGATGATCTTTTGAAGTCCATTGTTAAAAATATTCCCACGTGCGCTGAAGCCCTGTCTTTTTTTGTGAACGCAAAAAAAGTTTTTTCCAAGCTGAAATGGGACAGCGGATTTGGCGGAAAGCCGTGGGCAAAGATAGCAGACAAAGCAATAATGCGTTTGCGGGGAGAAATAGATTCGACTGTTTTTGTTGATATAGTATTTGACAAAGCCGCGTCAAGCCCCAATGCTCTGGCATTGGGGAATCAGAGCGGCCAAAGCAATGGTTCGGAATAGGCCGGTGCTACAATCAAGACATGGCAGTAAAACATTCCAGCCATGCAAGATACGACCTATGGTACCACTTCGCCTGGTCAACAAAATATCGTAAGAGAATTTGGATCAATCCCCACACGCAAGAACGCGTGAAGGAGATATTCCGAACCATTGCGAGCCATTACGATATAGAACTCGGAGAGGTAAATTGCCGGCCAGACCATATACATCTCTCAGCGAGCACGCCCCCTCGGATTGCTCCTGCCAGAATACCGCAAATCTTGAAAAGCATATCGACCAAGCTCCTGTTTGAAGAGTTTCCTTGGCTCAAAAAAGAGTATTGGGGTGGAGAGATCTGGATAGCCGGATATTTCGTAAGGAGCGTAGGTCCCGGAGTTACCAAAGAAACCATTGAAAAATACATCAGGGAGCAATCCGAGGAAACTTAAGATAATCCAAACCCCGATGCTTGTCATCGGGGTTTTCAATCGTGGTTGACTTGCTCGCTGGCGTTAGCGACACTTTTGGTGCCGGCATTTTTAAGAATACAATACCCGGCGCTGACAATATTGGCTTTGGCTGTGATAGGCGTTTTGATGCTGGCTATCAAATGGAATAAGCGAAACGCACTGTTATATCTTGCAATTTTTGTTAGTGGCCCTATCGCAGAATCAATATCTATCTATTTTGGTGCATGGTCCTACAACGACTCTACCTATTTTGGAATTCCATTTTGGCTGCCGTTTGTTTGGGGTAATGCAAGTCTTTATATTGTGCGGGTTAAGGCGTTAATTGATTCGTTCACAGCTTGAAAGATTGTCCATTCTTAAATGTGTTAAAATAATCTTATGGCAGTAAGAAGCGTTTTGGATGTTTTGGCCGGGGACGGGACAATAACCCTTACTCAGGCGGCGGAAATCAGGAGAGAGGCCCGCAAAAACGGCGTCTCGATAGAAGACGAGCTTTTTTCGCGCGGAATCGCCGAAGCCGATATTTTGAAAGCAAGAGGCGAGGCTTTGGGTTTGCCGATTATCAGCCTGTCGGGGAAAAAGGTTGAATTTGCTTTGCTAAAAGCCGTGCCGGAAGAATCCGCGAAGCGCTACAAATTTGTTCCCTTGGGGCTGGAGGAAGGCGTTTTGCAGGTTGGGATGGTGAATCCGGACAGCATGGAGGCAATGGAGGCTTTGAAGTTCATTTCCGGCCGTCTCGGCAAGCCTTTTAAGGTTTATCTTATTTCCAAACAAGATTTTAATAATATTTTGGCGGAGTACCGCGGTATGTCCGGAGAAGTTTCTCAGGTTTTGGGAGAGTTGGAGACCGCAATAGCCGCGGAATCCGTAGGTTCTCCGAAGCGCGAAAATATTGTGGCACAAACAGCGTTCGTTGAAGAAGCTCCGATAACAAAAATGGTGGCGGTTATATTGCGCCACGCAACCGAAGGGCGCGCTTCCGATATTCACATTGAGCCGGGCAGGGAAAAGCTCCGGGTGAGATTTCGTGTTGACGGAGTTTTATATAATAGTTTAGTGTTGCCGCTTTCCGTCCACGAGCCGGTTGTAGCCCGCATCAAAGTTTTAACTAACATGCTTCTTGATGAGAGGAGGAAACCTCAGGACGGAAGATTTTCGGCAAGAATAGACAACCGCGACATAGATTTTCGTGTTTCCACCTTTCCGACATATTTCGGAGAAAAAGTGGCCATCCGTATTTTAGATCCTGAAGTCGGTGTAAGGGCATTGTCAGACCTCGGATTTCGGGGAAGGAATTTAGAAGTAACGAATATCGGCCTTGACCGGCCATTTGGCCTTATTCTGGTAACCGGACCGACAGGCTCCGGAAAATCAACAACTCTTTACTCAATGCTGCAAACTTTAAATAAAGAAGGCTGGAATGTGGTCAGTCTTGAGGACCCAGTCGAATACGCGATTCAGGGCGTGAACCAATCGCAGGTGCATCCGGAGATAGGATATGATTTTGCGCAAGGATTGAGGCATATTTTGAGACAAGACCCGGACATTATCATGGTCGGAGAGATCCGCGACAAAGAAACCGCACAGCTCGCAATTCACGCGGCGCTCACCGGACATCTTGTTCTCTCAACTTTACATACAAATAACGCCATCGGCGTTATTCCGAGACTAATAGACATGGGAGTTGACCCTTATCTTATCGCGCCCACATTGGACTTAGCTATCGGACAAAGGCTGGTAAGAGGGCTTTGCGAAGAATCTAAAGAAAAAGTACCGCTTGAAGGCAAGGTAAAAGAAACCATAATGAAGGAGATAGAAAAAATGCCGGAAGACGTAAAAAAGAGCATAAAACTTCCGCCGCATATTTATCGCGGAAAAGTCTCTGGCACTTGTCCCAAGGGCTCGCGCGGCAGGCTCGCTATATTTGAAGTTCTTTCAATGAGTCCCGAGCTTGAAAAGATTATTTTGGAGAAGCCTTCAGAAGCATCAATTGAAAAGGAGGCCTGGCGCCAGGGCATGATAACAATGCACCAAGATGGTATACTAAAAGTGTTGGACGGCGTAATTGGACTCGAAGAATTATTAGAAGTAGTATAAATAAATGCCAAGCGAAACAAAAGTATTGATAGTTGACGATGATGAATTTTTGCTGGAAATGTATTCACTTAAATTCAAGGAGTCGGGTTTTATTGTTGAGGTCGCGCAAAACGGCGAAGAGGCAATAAAAAAAGCGAAAGAAGTTTTGCCCGACATAATACTTTTGGATGTCGTAATGCCGAAGATGGACGGCTTTGATGTTTTAAGAGCTTTGCGGAAAGAAAATATCGCGCCAAAAGCGCTTATTCTGATACTGACGAATCTCGGCCAGAAAGACGATTTCGACCGCGGTATGAAACTGGGAGCTGCCGATTATATTGTAAAAGCCCACTACACGCCTTCGGAAGTGGTAAAAAAGGTTCGGAGTTTATTAGAAAATAACGTGCCTGCACACGCAGGAAAATAAAAAAATGGATTACGAAAAATTTTTGGATGAATTGATAACGACCGTTGCCAAAGAGAACGCGTCAGACCTGCATTTGAACGTCGGCAGGCACCCTACGCTTAGAGTGTCCGGCCAGCTTATTCCGCTTGCGAAGATGCCTATTTTGACTCCCGAGGCGGCGATTGGCATAGCTGAAAGCCTTATGGATAAGGAATTGTTTGCAGAGTTTTCAAAGAAACACGAGCGCGACTTTTCGTATTCATTTAAAGAAAAGATACGGTTCCGCGTGAACACTTATTATCAAAAAGGCTACGTTGGCATCGCGATGAGGGTTATTCCGGTAAAAATAAAAACTATATCAGAACTTGGGTTGCCTAGCATTCTCTTGGATTTTACAAAAAAGGAACAAGGATTTTTTATCGCCGTGGGCCCCACCGGACACGGAAAATCAACGACGCTGGCAGCGATGATAGATGTCATTAACCATACGCGGAATGAACAGATAATTACCGTTGAGGATCCTATCGAATATATTTTTACCTCTGATCGCTCAATGGTAAGTCAGCGCGAAGTAGGCTCCGATACGGCCGATTTTCCCATAGCCCTTCGTTCAATGTTCAGGCAGGATATGGACGTGGCGATGATCGGCGAGATGCGCGACCACGAGACGATAGCAACCGCGGTAACCGCGGCGGAAACCGGACACTTGGTTTTTTCCTCCCTCCACACAAACAATGCGGCGCAAACTATCGACCGTATTATCGATTCTTTTCCTGGCGCCCAGCAGTCGCAAATCAGGTCCCAGCTTGCAAATACGCTTATAGGAGTATTTTCCCAGAGACTAATTCCGAGGATTTCGGGAGGGCTTATTCCCGCCTACGAGCTTTTGATATCGAACCCGGCGGTTAGGAATCTTATCCGCGAAAACAAAGTTCACGAGCTCGATCTTGTAATCGAAACGAATTCCGAGAACGGGATGGTAAGTTTTAACCGTTCTCTTATCGATCTTGTCAGGAGAGGGGAAATAACAATGGAAAATGCTCTGAACTTCTCGCTAAATCCGCAGGAATTAAGAATATTAGCAGGAAGATAATTTATATAGATGGCGCAATTTAATTACAAAGCGAGGGATACCGAAGGCAAGGAAACTGTCGGTGTTATTGATGCATCAAGCCTCGATGCCGCCGTTGCCGCACTTCAGCGGAGGAATTTTCTTATTACCTCCATCGAGCCCATTGGAGAGGGAGGCGGTATTTTGGCGTTTTTTTCCAATTTTGGTTTGTTTGAAAGCATAAAGCAAAAAGATATCGTTATTTTATCGCGGCAGCTGGCAACCCTTTTTGACGCTAAAGTTCCGGTGGTGGAATCGTTTAAGATATTGGTCGGCGAGACTGAGAACCACGCGCTGAAAGTAAAGTTGGCGCAGGTTTTGGACGATATTCAGGGCGGACTTCCGATGTCCCAGGCGATGGCCAAGCATCCCGAGGCATTTTCCAGATTTTACGTCGCGATGGTGCGCTCCGGCGAGGAAGCCGGTAAAATGCAGGAAATATTTGAATTTCTCGCCGCATATCTGGAGAGGAATTACGATTTAACCTCAAAAGCCAGGAACGCGCTCATTTACCCCGCTTTCGTATTTTTTGTTTTTATCGCGGTCATCGTTATGATGATGATTTATGTTATCCCTCCGATATCGTCATTGCTTCGGGAAACCGGACAAACGCTTCCGATATATACTAGGGCCGTGATGGCAGTAAGCGATGTTTTGGTGAATTTCGGCGTTATCGTACTTTTGTTCATAGCCGCCTTTACCGTATTTCTGGTGCAATATGCGAAAACCGAATCAGGCAGATTGTATTTCGCGCGCTTAAAGCTCAATTTTCCGATATTGGGGGGAATTTACAAAAAAATATATCTTGCGCGCATTGCCGACAACCTGCATACGCTTATTTCGGGAGGCATTACGGTTATACGCGCGCTGGAGATATCTTCGGAGGTGGTCGGCAATGAAATTTACAGAAGAATACTTTTGGACACGATAGAAGCGGTAAAGGGGGGTTCAATGATATCGGACGCTTTTGCCAAGTACGATGCAATTCCGCCACTCTTATCCCAAATGATAAAAATCGGTGAAGCCACGGGCAAACTGGATTATATTTTAGGCAGTATTTCTAATTTTTATACGAGAGAAGTGACGAACCTTGTGGATAACCTGGTAACCCTTATCGAGCCTATCCTTATCATTTTCCTCGGTTTGGGCGTGGGCTTTCTTGCGGTCGCCATTCTTTTGCCGATTTATAGTATTTCAGCAGGTTTTTAAGCTTGCCCTCCGTAGCTTTAGCGAAGGAGAGGATATCCACAGCCTCGCTTCATTTAGCTAATCTAGCTTGATATAATAAGATTATTAATAGAAACAAATGAGGTCCCGCTAAGCGGGACGGCCTGCCCCGCCGCAGGCGGGGGTCGATAGGCATTCATTATTAAATAAAAATAGAAAAATATGTTTAAAACAAATAAAAAAACTCGCATGCCGGCTAGGCATGGTTTTACTTTAATCGAGTTGTTGGTCGTTATCGCAATTATCGGTATCTTGGCTTCAATCGTCTTGGCCTCCCTAAACAGCGCCCGTAAGAAGTCCCGCGACTCCCGCAGAGTGGCTGACTTGGGACAGATAAGATTAGCTTTGGAGCTTAACTTTGATGGCTACAGGAGATATCCTGCAGCGGCAGATTGGGCGGCATTGAGAGCTGTGCTTACGGCAACCACTTGTACGGCCACAGCGAATGGAACATCTTGTATTGCCGCAGTTCCTAGTGATCCCATTGCACCTACACAAGAATATACTTATGAGTTGATTGGTGCTTCAAACACAGATTACGTATTGATGGCAATTTTGGAAGAAAACAACGCGACGCTTTTGGCAAATGATATTGATGCGTCTGGCGGAAGCACTGACTGCACCGATGCCGCTTTCCATTACTGTACTAAACCATAATTTCGGCTGAATTGAACTTTGTAAACGCTTGAATTGAATTTTACAAAAACCCTCCCCGACCAAGGTCGCGGGAGGGTTTTTGAGTTAGTGTATAATCCAACCTGATTGAAGTCCGACTTCAATCAGGCTTCGCCAGTAGATTCCAGTGCAATATCGGAAATTTCTTTTAAATTCCCGTCTTTTAGCCATTCAAACATATCTGTTTTATAGTGCTCCGGGTTTTCAAAAAATTCTGATAAAAATTTTTTATCGATTACGTCAGAGAAATTTTTTTTGCCGATATAATCCTTATAGCTGGACCATTTGTAAGTTTCTAAAAATTGTTGGGCTTTTTTCACGTTTACCATGCGTCCATCCCGCCATTTTTTATCAATCAGGTCTAACGGATTTAAGTGAATATAATAGGGGAGATACATAAATTGACGCTGGTCTTTTATCAATACAGCTTTATACTTTCCCTGAAAAAGCGGACCAACCCGATCATACTTAGTATTGAAGTAATTTGTATATCCGGTGCCTAGTTTTCGCATAAAATCCGTAATGCCGTTCTCGGTAAGTCCGCGCAGCATCAAATGATAATGATTCGGCATAAGCGCGAATGCCATTATTTCTACTAATTTTTCTCTATCCGATTGAAGTCCGACTTCAATCAAATCGCGGCCGAAGTTAAATGCAGGAGAAGAGTCATTAAATGCGTATAGGCAATCTAAAAATCTTTTTCTGTCAGCATCATTATTGAATATAAGCCTTTTTTCTACACCCCTATTAAATATATGATATATTTCGCCGACAGTTGGTTTGGCTCGGTTCATTCTATATTTGTAACATGATTGAAGTCCGACTTCAATCAATGGTGGGGATTTGTGAGGCTATGAGGTAATATTAATTATGCTTATTTTGGAATCGATTTTTGTATTCGCGCTTGGCGCCATATGCGGGAGTTTTTTTAATGTGTTGATTTTGCGTAAAAATACCGGCGAATCGGTCGTTTGGGAGGGGTCTCGTTGCCTTTCCTGCGGTCACAAACTTGCGCCGTTGGATATCATTCCGATATTTAGTTATTTATTTTTGGGAGGCAAATGCAGATACTGCGGAAGCAAATTTTCGGCGCAATATCCCTTTGTCGAGTTTCTTGTCGCCTGCCTGGCGCTCGCAATTTATCTTAAGTTCGCGGTTATCTCGCCGTACTCGCCCATAGGCGAGACGCCTTATCTGCAGTGGCTCTTTTATTTCTCTGCATTTTCCGCGCTGTTTTTGGTTGCCACTTACGATTTCAGACAGAAAATTATAGACACGCATTTTCTTTATGTGTTTTTGGCGTTTTCGGCGCTTGAGGCGATTTGGAGATGGAAATTAATTATGGATTTAGGATTCATTGCACAGGATATAATTTCTTCATTTGCTATCGCGCTCTTTTTTTATCTTGTCTGGTTTTTTTCCGGCGGACGCTGGATGGGAAGAGGGGATACCGATCTAGCTTTTGTCGCGTCGCTTTTTTTGGGGTTCCCGCTAAACATCGGCATGCTTTTACTTTCTTTTTGGATAGGAGGATTTTCGGGGATTTTATTGCTTGTGTTTCGAGGCAGTAAATACGGCCTAAAGTCCGAAATACCCTTCGGGCCGTTCCTGGCCTTGGCTCTGTTTATTGCCTGGTATTTCGGGGGTCTTTTTAGCTTTTTGTGGTAAGCCGTTCGCAAATCAAGAGAATTTTGAATTGCACGGATATTTTCTTGCTAGAAAATTTCTCGTGCTCGCCCCGTCGGGCTCGCAAGGCAATTCAAAATTCTTTGCTTTGCTACCGGACTAATAACGAGGTAAAATTAACAAATGGACCGATTTAAGCGATCTACAGCAGGTTTTTCTCTCGTTGAAATGGTCGTGACTTTGGGAGTTATGGTCATGATAATGGCAATGACGTTCGCAAATTTTCCCAAAATCAGGGATCAGATTGCGCTGACCTTGGCAACCAGAGAGCTTGCCCTAAGCATAAGAAAAGCGCAATCATACGCAATCGGGGTGCGCGAATTTGATTCAAGTTACCCGACTAATCTTTGTAAGCTTGGGTATTATGAACCGACCGACGGATTTGTTCGTTATCCGCCATATGGCGTAGCGCTATCAAAAGCGCCTCCGGCGGCACCAGAAGAAGGCAATGATCAGTTCACATATTCTATTTTTGGGGACATAAATTGCAACGCATTTTTATTACAGTCTCCCGTTTATCAATCTGTATCAGAATTTGTTTCTTCCGTGAAAATACAAAACGGAGCGCAGATAGCCACAATCAAAGGTTATGTTTCCGGAAGTGCTATTCCGGAAGTTTTAAGATCCGCTCAAATAGTATATCAGCGGCCAACTCCGAGCGTTACACTTGTAGGCACCAGTAATTCAGGAAATGGCAGCTGTGGAAACCCAACTTGTATATATACCGGCAGGATAGAAATATCATTAACATCTGGAAATGGCTTGGCGACCCAAAAAGTCGTAGTACGCCCGTCCGGACAGATATCAGTTGAATGATAACTAATAAATTAAAATCAGTCTGTCTGCGCGGGCGAGGATTCTCTCTTATCGAAACAATGGTCGCGATAGCTGTTTTGGTAATGGTCATCACCGGACCGATTACGCTCACGGCAAACAGCCTGAAATCAGCATCCATAGCAAGAAATAGTTTTATTGCGGCGAACTTGGCGCAGGAAGGAGTAGAATTAATTAGGCTTTATCGCACGAATAATGTAATTCAGGGGGAAGATTGGATGGATGATATCAGAAACGGAGCGGATAACTGCAACGGAAGCTGTTATATTGACGCTAAGACGTTGGAGGCTGACGGTTCTAATTTTAAGCTTCAGCATTGCGCCGGCCAATGTCCGAAATTATATATTGATTCAGGCGGATTTTATAATTACGATACATCGGGAACTGAAACAAATTTTATCAGGACGATATCAGTGCAAAATATCAGCGGCACCGGCGATGCATATAGAGTTGTTGTCACAATGGATTGGAACGAGCGCTTTGGAAACCAGAGCATTGTTTTAGAAGAAATTATGCATAATTGGATACAATAATGAAAAAAGGTTTTTCACTGATAGAAATGATCGTTGCTTTGGGAGTTTTTTCCGGCGCAGCGCTTATCGGAGTTTCCGCGCTCTTATCTCTGACGGTTTCCCAAAGAAAGGCGATGGCTATCCAGAGCGCGTATGACAACATGCGTTTCGGAGTTGAAGTGATCTCAAAAGACCTAAGGACCGGCGATATTTATCATTGCAGTTCTGCCGGCAATCTTACTCTGCCGCAGGATTGTCCTCCCGGAGTTAACGATGCCGATCCATTGCATCAGTCAATAACTTTTTTAAATTCTTCAGGACAGACCGTAAGGTATCGTTTTAGTACCTGTGGCGCATCCGGTTGCATACAAAAAACCGTTAATGGAGGTACTGACGAGCAAATAACCGGAGATGACGTAAATATCCAAGACTTGCGTTTTTTTGTGACGGGTTCACGCCCATCGGTAGCAGAGATAGCGGATGGAGATCTGCCTTTTCAGGCCGTAATAACAATTATGGCAAGCGGAGAAGCAGGATCAGGAAAATCAAAATCGCAATTTTCATTAGAAACAACCGTTACCCAAAGGACGGTCAGAAAATAATATGCTTAAACTGCGCAAAAAAAATAAAGGTATTGCCCTGCTGATGGCCATGTATATTTCTTCAGCGGCAAGTCTTTTGGGATTGGGCGTTTTTATGCTGCTTTACGGACAGCTCGGCATAGCCGGTACGGCGAAAGGCTCTGTGGTGGCGTTTTACGCGGCGGACACCGGGCTCGAATGCGCTCTTTACGGAGACCTTGTTTCTAAAATATTTTCAACATCGACTCCTCCCGCAACAATAAATTGTGCGGGTTCTGACAGGAATGTCGCTTTCCAGCCGTCGGGAATGTCCGGCACATTCAAATTTGATTATCAGGTTTCACCAAATGCCTGTGTAAGCGTTACCGTGCAAAAGCTGGCATCGGGCCAGACCATTCTTGATTCCTTCGGCGAGAATGTTTCTGACTGTTCGGTTTCTTCCACAAGGTCCATTCAGCGCGGACTTGAGGTAACATACTAGAATGACGAAGGCCGACGCAAAAGAACGGATACTAAAGCTCCGGAAGTTGATAGATAAATATCGGTATGATTACCATGTTTTAAATAAACTCGACATCCCGGAATCGGCGCTCGATTCGCTAAAACACGAATTAAAAAAACTTGAAGACGAATTTCCGGAATTAATTATTTCCGACTCTCCCACGCAGAGGATAGCCGGAAAGCCGCTGAAAGAATTCAAAAAGATAAGGCATACTTTTCCCATGCTTTCTTTGGAAGATGTTTTTTCCGAAGAAGAATTTTCGGAGTGGGCGGTGCGCATAAAAAAACTCTTGCCCGCCGAAGCCTCGGCGAAGGCTGGGGCGCCGGAATTTTATTCCGAATTAAAATTTGACGGTTTAGCGCTGTCTTTGGTATATGAAAACGGCAGTCTGCAATACGCCGCGACTCGCGGAGACGGGAAGGTGGGTGAAGACGTTACGCAAAATGTAAGAACGATGGAGTCGATACCACTCAATATTTCCGAAAAGCGGAAAGTGGAAATAAGGGGAGAAGCCATTATCACGAATAAGAATTTTGAGGCGATAAATAAAGAGCAGAAGAAAAAGGGGCTAAAAGAATATGCCAATTCAAGAAATTTGGCCGCGGGCTCGCTCCGGCAACTAGACCCCAAAATTACGGCTTCGCGCCGGCTCGATTTTTTTGCTTATGATATTCTGGGTCTTGAATATGAAAATCATTCAGGGGAGCACGAAACACTGGCTTATTTGGGATTTAAAACCGGAGGGGCAAACGAACGGCTTTGCAAAAATTTGGAAGAAGTATTTAAACATCACAAAAAGATCGCGGAGACGCGCGAGAAGATTCCATACACTATAGACGGCATTGTCGTCTCGGTAAACTCGAATAAATTATTTCAAAGACTGGGTGTCGTCGGCAAAACTCCGCGCGGTTCCATCGCCTATAAATTCGCGGCGCGGGAATCGAGCACCGTTGTGGAAGACGTCATTGTGCAGGTCGGGCGGACGGGGGCATTGACCCCGGTTGCCGTTTTAAAACCCGTACAAATCGGAGGCGTGACCGTAAGCAGGGCGACTCTTCACAACGAAGACGAGATAAAAAGGCTCGGTTTAAAAATAGGCGACAGTGTAATAGTTGGACGGGCGGGAGACGTTATTCCGGATATAATTAAAGTTTTGCCGGAGCTCCGCACGGGAAAAGAGAAAAACTTCCATATGCCAAAAGTTTGCCCTGTTTGCGGGAAGCCTGTAAAAAAAATGCTCGAGGGCGGTGTGGGTATGTATTGTGTGAACCAAAAGTGCCCCGCAAGGCATAGAGAATGGATGTATCACTTTGTTTCAAGAAAAGCTTTCAATATAGACGGCCTTGGTCCGAAAATTTTGAACGCATTTTTGGACTATGGCCTCATTCAGGATATTCCCGATATTTTTGAGCTAAAAGAAGGGGATATAGCTCCATTGGAAAGATTTGGCGAAAAATCTGCTGGGAATCTGGTAAAATCCATCGGTGGAGCAAAGAAGATAACGCTGGCGCGCTTTATTTACGCGCTCGGCATTTTGCACGTCGGGGAAGAAACGGCAATCGATCTTGCCGAACACTACCGGTCTTTGGAAAAAATCGAAAGCGCGGATTTTGGTGAACTAAGCAATATTCCGAACATCGGAGAGGTCGTAGCCAAAAGCTTATACGACTGGTTTCGCGTTGGACACAATAAAAATTTGATAAAAAATTTACTAAAATACGTTGAGATAGAAAACCCAAAAAAACGGGCGCCGGGAAAATTAACCGGGAAAACCTTTGTTCTGACGGGAGAACTGGAATCAATATCAAGGGACGAAGCGAAAGTGCGCGTCCGCGAACAGGGCGGCGATCCGTCAGAGACCGTTAGTAAAAATACTGACTTCGTTGTTGTCGGCGCAAACCCCGGTTCCAAATACGATAAAGCCCAAAAACTCGGGGTAAAAATATTGGACGAGAAGGAATTTTTGAAAATAATAAAATAGACATGAAAATATCAAAACATTTGCATTCGTGCTTGTTGGCTGAAGAGGCCGGAAAGATTATTTTGATTGATCCAGGAAATTATACTTTTGAAGAAAAAGCGCTTGATATCGGAAAATTGGAAAAGCTGGATTTTCTTTTGATAACGCATGAGCACCAGGACCACATCTATCTGCCGTTTTTAAAGATTATTTTGGAAAAATTTCCGCAGGTAAAAATAATAAGCAGTCCGTCGGTTGCCGGACTTCTTGGTGCTGAGAAAATTTCCGTCTCGACCGAAGGAAATGAAGTGATTTCGTTTGTGTCCGCCCGGCACGAACTTTTGCTTGGAGGAAAGACGACTGAAAATTATGTTTTTAATATCTTTGGTAAATTAACGCACCCCGGAGATTCGCTCCAATTTGCCAAAAGCTGCGATATTTTAGCCTTGCCGATACAGGCTCCCTGGGGCAGCTTTGTGGCTTCAGTAGAAAAAGCAGTAGCCCTAAAACCTAAAATCGTTATTCCTATCCACGATTGGCACTGGAAAGACGCCGCCCGCCGGCGAATGTATGATATGGCAAAACAATATTTGGCGGAAAAAGGAATTGAATTTCATGGGCTGGAAGTCGGCGAGGCGTCGGAGATTTAGCTTTAGCCGACAGATTTTTTCTTGAAAATTAACCTATTTTAAGCTAGAATAGCTTTATGATTTCTAAGGAAGATATCGAACACCTGAAGGATTTGGCGAGGTTGCCTGCCTCGACTGACGCGAGTCAAGGCGGGGAATTTGGGGCAAAAGAGACGGAGAAGCTCGCGGGAGATTTGGGAGCGATTTTGGCGCATATCGACAGCCTAAAGGATGCCGATGTTTCCGGCGTGTCCGAGATAGCTCACGCTGCCGACTTAAAAAATATTTTTCGCGCTGACGCGCCCGCCGATAGCCCGCGAAGCGGGGCGGCGGGATTAGATAATAAATATGAAACTGCCGGAGATTTGATAAATGCTTTTCCTGAAAAGTTCGAAGCCGATCATGGGACTTATCTTAAAGTTAAATCAATACTATGAGTTTAAATTTAATTCTAAAACAGCAAACTTTTAGATACCTTGCGCAGCGCGACGGCGCGAGCAGAGCAATTTTTCAGCAGAAAAATATGCGTGTAAATAAAAATATGCTGTTTTAGAATCGGCAACTAACTATGACAATAAAAGAATTCCACGAGGCACTGAAAAACAAAAAAACTTCCGTGAATGAAACGGTTGTTTCTTATCTGGATAAAATAAAAAAAGAAAATAAAAATTTGAACGCTTATCTGGAGGTTTTTGAGAAGGAGGCGGTGGCGCTTGCGGAGGATGTTGATAGAAGAATCAAAGAAGGAGAAGAGCCATCCGGACTTTTGGGCGTTCCTATTGCGATAAAAGACAATATTTTGATACGCGGGCATATTGCTTCCTCCGCTTCAAAAATTCTGGGAAATTATGTTGCTTCTTATGATGCGTTTGTAATAGAAAAATTGAAAGAGGCGGGTGCTATAATTTTGGGCCGTACAAATATGGATGAGTTTGCGATGGGTTCTTCAACGGAAAATTCAGCTTATGGCCCGACAAGAAACCCCCATGACCCGGAAAGAGTTCCCGGCGGTTCTTCAGGTGGTTCCGCCGCC